>JGI1221J13441_10000629_pt1 | contig 15543 bp, 14 predicted proteins | sample LakVidmifraction_4_FD_13441 | JGI IMG/M metagenome (IMG submission 13441) | reverse complement strand
CCCTGAAATTGCCAGAGAAAAGGCTTTTAACTGGCAACAGGAGTTTCCTCAGATATTTAAAAAAGGTGGTTTTGATGTAGTGATTGGGAATCCTCCTTATGGAGCAAAACTGCCTAAAAATCAACTAAATTACATAATAGAAACTTTTAAAAACAAAGGAGTTAGCAACTCTCTATCTGACACATATATAGTTTTCTACATAAAATCATTAGAAGATATTTTAATCAAAAAAGGAGTACTTGGTTTTATTACACCTAATACATGGCGTTTAATATTAAGTGGAATTGAATTTCGTAACTTTCTTTCAAAAACTAATTATTCATTTCAAGAAATAATACAACATCAAGAAAAAGTTTTTGCTGATGCAACAGTTGATTGTGACACTTTAATTATTAGAAAACAAAAAGATGACAAACATTTTATAAATATAAAAATTCAAGAATATTCTAAAATCATATTATCACATTCTATTAAACAAACCCATCTTGCTCAAAAGAATTTTTTTAATCTTTATTTGACTAAAGAAGCATATGATTTAAAAGAAAAAATAGAATCTAATTCTGTTTTTGTTAAAGATGAGTTAACAATAAAAAATGGAGTAAAACCATATGAAAAAGGGAAAGGAAAACCTGCTCAAACAGCAGTAACAATGAAAGAAAAGCCTTTTACTTCAAAAATTAAAATTGATGATAGTTTCTCCCCTTTAATTGGAGGTAGCTCCTTTCATAGATATAAAATATTATGGATGAATGATTTTTGGATTAAATATGGGGAATGGCTCGCAGCTCCGAGAGATAAAGAAATATTTTCTGCTCCTGAAAAATTGATTTTTAGACAAACTGGAGACAGTATTATAGGTACATTCGTTGACAACAAATTCATAATGCGTGATAACACACACATTGTATTACCAAAAAATAATAATTATAATCTGAAATATGTCCTTGCTATATTATGTTCCAAACTCTCAAATTTCATTTATTGGACAAATAACCCTGAAAAGGGAGAAGCTATGGCTCAAATAAAGCTATTTCACATAGGCTTATTATGTGTTAAAGATATTAGAACAGAAAACCAAAAACCTTTTATAGAGAAAGCAGACCAAATACTTGACTTAAATAAACATTTACAAGAATCTTCTCAAAAATTCCTAAGAACCATTCAAAGAAAATTTGATTTGGAAGTATTACCCAAAAAATTACAAGAATACTACCAATTAACCTATGCAGATTTTATCAAAGAATTAGGTAAAAGGAAAGTGAAATTATCTTTATCAGAAGAAGCAGAGTGGGAAGATTACTTTTTACAAGAGCAACAGCAAGCCTTAGCATTAAAAACCATAATTGATACAACAGATAAAGAAATTGATGCGATGGTTTATAAGTTGTATGGGTTAACTGAGGAAGAAATAAAAATTGTTGAGAATAGTTAAAAGAATTGAAATATGTCAAATTTTGCACAAATTCCCCCACCATCTGAAGGGGAGTTATTCATCCTTGAATATTTGAAATAGAATAAAATAGATTTTGAAAGGGAAGTCAAATTAACACACCTAAAGTGTGATGATGATTACACACATAGAAGAGTTGATTTTTACTTAAAAAAAACAAAGTTTCTAATTTTTATAAACGCATTGCAAAGCCGTTGCAAACCCATTGCAGAACCGTTGCAAATGCCGTTGCAGGACCCATTGCAGAGCCGTTGCAGACCCATTGTAAAGTCATTTAAAATAAATTAAAGTATTGATTTTAAACATTTTACGTGTTTACACCCATCCGCAACGGGTGTCGTTGCAAATACCATTGAAATTCGGTATTTTAACATCATGGAAAGAACTATAATCTGTTTAACGTTTTAATAATAAATAATTAATTCTTGACTAATTTGATAATTTGCTGCTTTGGAAGTTTCTTTTCTTAGAATACCTGCTTCCTCCAATCGAAATTGATGTCTTTTAAGAGTCTTTCTGCTAAAATTTGGCATCGTAGTATGTCGTTGGGCAATTTGCGCTGTCAAAACAGCTTCAAAGATGAGGCATGTAGAATATTTTATGGTATGTACTTTTTCTTTCAAAATTAAGAAGCCTTTTTTTTGATTGTTTTCTTCAATCATCCTATTTCGATCCCATACACTAAATTTGAAAATATCTGATTCTAATTTATTCTGAGCCTCCTTTAATTCTGCTGGAATATTATTCTGGTTTTTAATTCGATTTTGAATATTGTCATTATAGGAAGAGTTAAGCGAATTTTCTTCTAATACCTTCTCGTTATAAATATATAAAGCTGTGTAGTAGTTCGACAATGTCTTATTGAAATTAATTTCTTTTCTCATAAGAATAAAATTGGAGATTTTGTTTAAAAAGCTAGGTGATACTGAACCAAATATTTATTATGATAAATCAGATTTTAATATTCATTCTTCAAATTGAGCACAATTTTCAGGAATTAAAATCCACTCCCTATCTAGATAATGTTTAAGGATAAAAGGATCCTCATTTCCTTTTAAAGAAAAAATACCATTAACAGTTTGACCATTATCTTTGCTAACTGCGTATACCTGGCCTATTTTCAATGTTTTTTCATCAATTTTTAAATCTCTGGATTCTGCTTTTCTAAATGTAATTTTTAATTCCATATTTTTTTGTTGTTATCGCGTTATAGTGAAATTGCTATTTCTCTTTCAACACTTCCACACCTCTGAAAACCAATACATTAAGCTTGAAAAGGTGTTGAAGGTGTTTGAAACACAAAACATCTTCAAACACGTTCAAACACCTTCAACACCTTTTCAACACCTTTTTTAATACTTAATTAGTTAATATATAGTTGTTTACAAAAGGTGTTGAAATGTTGAAACCTAGAAAGGCAAATCTGACTGAGGATCATTGTTTTTATTAGATTCTTCCTCAAGGTCATTCTGGTTATATTGTCTTGAGTCTGTCTCATTAATCTGAAATTGAATAGCATACTTTATTTCATCTTTAATAGGTATCTCGGTTATATTTACAATATATGCGCTTGTAGATTTTGAATTTTTTCCTTTATCCATTCTTGTACCTTTAGTATCATTGATCCAGGAAGTGTCTTTTTTGAGACTTTCCATCATCACGGTTTTAGCAGGTGCACTATCTCTATATTGTGTGAACCATTGTCTTGAAACCCGATTATAGCAATTAGTGAAATTGAAATATAGCTCCTCTCCCACAATTTTAAAATCTCGTCCTATTCTTATTTGATCTGCGTAGGTACCACGCATAGAAGCAAGGAAACAGTCCCACCAACGGTTTATAACGCTAGCACTATTCATTTTCCTCATTTGTTTATCAATTGTATCTTCAAAATGCGACATCATGTCCTCATGCGTAAATGTGAAAGTAATTATATCATTGAAAATTTGATAAAAGGTTCCCAAAACAGCAAGATTTTGTATAATACGCGAATTTGCTTCAGGGTTACGTTGGCCAAGTGTAGATTTAAATTCTCGAAATTTCCCTTTAAAATTTTTCTGAATATGTGAACGATATTGAAGAAAATCTTCTGTAAAAGAACTTATTCCATTTTGAGTCATATCGCTCAATTTTTCATATTCTTTATTTTCAACATCATTAAATTCTGTTTTATCCATAAATTCCCAAATGAGCCTTGTAATTAAAGCTTCCTGGTCTGGAGGATAATTCCCAGTCATTAAAACCGAGGATAAAATTGGAATAGATTCGGTTCCTACATGGCTATCAATGTTTCCGCGTTTATAACCGCGTCTGTCCCAAAGACCTTTAAGCACTCCGTCAAGTTTAGGATCTCCAGTTTTATACTCTGAAAGGTGGGAAATTGTATTAGAAAATTGCGCAAATTCTCGTACTTGTGCCTTTATGGTACTTACGCCCCCTTCCAGATTTATAGCCGTTTGGGGAAGGCCAAAGAAACTTTGGCATAAATCTGCCAGTTGATCTTTTCCGGACGAAGGAGGGCCTATAAGAAAAAGCATTGGGAAAGAGCTTAATTCTGCCTCAACAATATCCTGGAACATACTTGCCACGGAAAATAGTATTCCCATAATTCCATGTTCGCGGTGCACCTTTACTACTTGCGAACAAAAATTCTGAAAATTTACTGAAGCGGAAATGCTAATAACTTTCTTCTGCGCTTCATATTTATAGAAATTTGTACGATAAATATTATTCGCAGAAGGTATGTAATAAGAAATATCATCCTTCTCAAAAACTCCATTTGAATCAACTTCAATATCCGTTCCTCCAGGCACCGTTATTTTATTATTCCAGGCCCAAAATTTTTCACCTGGTTGCCATCCCAAAACATCTATTTTGCGGCCGGTACCCATAGTGTCGAATAGATAAGTTTTTAAAAGTTCATGTTCCCGAATACCTCCTTTCCATCTGAAGTTACCGTGAGCTGTAACTGCGTTTTCAAATGATTTATTATTATTTATATCAGATGATGGTATATCAAAAATACGCTCTAAACCATGGACGTTCTTTATTCTTACTAGTTTCGTGGGCAGCTTTTCATCCTGCATATGGGTGAGAATTTTAATAATAAAATTACTCACGGATCTAAAGGAATAAGGAGGCCCCGTTTGTACTTGGATCCAAATTTGATTATTTGCCATGAACAATTGGTATTTTTCAATTGTTGATCTTAAATCTTTAATTGGCTCCAGGACTTCCTTCGGTAAAATATAAAAATCATCAGTTTCTATTTCAGGTGTGATTTTCTTATTTTGTTCCTTCATCCAGGAATTGACCAAAGCTTTTTTGATTTTACTTTGTTTTGCTAACCAATCCAGATAAATAGACTTCATAGCCTCATCAGACATATCAGAAATTAAAACGACTAAATTCCGTGCTTCTTTAGCTATGTCAATTTCATCTTTTCCAGAAAACGTTTCTTCCATTAAAAACGAAAAACCGTCTTTTCTTCGATCTGCATCCGTTCCGAAATCTGAAATAGTGTCTTTTCCATCAGATTTTTTGTGAAATCTAACAAAGTCATCGGGATCTAAATTGTTATCTAATGTCGCAGTTTGAACTCTAAATCCTTGACGAATGAGCTCAGGAATATATTTTAACATTGCCTTTTTTCCTGCTGGATCTGAGTCAAAGCAGAAAATCACTTTGTCACATAGCTTTTTAATTATTCGGATCTGCGATTCAGATATAGCGGTTCCACATGGAGCAATTGTGTTTGGGATTCCATTTTCTTGGAATGAAATTACATCGTTATAACCTTCTACTATCCATGCTTCTCCACGGCTGGATATTTCTTTTCGTGCTTTATCCAATCCATACCAGAATTTCTCTTTTTTGTAAATTTCAGAATCAGTTGAATTCATCCATTTCGGATATTTGTTAGAATCGGATAAACTTCGGCCAGCCAAACCTATAGGAATGTTATCATTGCCCTTTCTATCAATAAGCGGGTAAATTATCCTATTATTCCATTTATCTTTTAGGTGAGTTTCATTAATCAGTCCTAATTCTATAGCTTCAGGCAGACAATTGTTTTTCAAACAAAGATTATATATTAAAGATCCTCCCGGAGCATAGCCGATTCTGTATGAATCTATAATTTTATCATTGTATTCTCTTTTTTTATAGATCTCAGTTTTCGCTGGGTGATTTTCTGAAAGATTATTGAATTCCTCTTCGTATTTTCTAATTGCAGATTCAAGTACATTTCTGAGCTTTTGCCTCCTTTCTTCATTTACATGAAAATCTTTTGTATTCCCGCTTTCGTCGTATTCAATATCAATCACATATTTTTTAGCCAGGATCTCAATTGCTTCGGGAAAAGAGATTTTTTCTTTTTCCATTAAAAATTGTGCTGCACTATTTCCACCTTTTCCAGATGAAAAATCTTTCCAGATGCTTTTTGAAGGAGAAACTGAAAAACTTGGTGTTTTCTCCTTTACAAAAGGACTTATACCTTTTAGGTTAGCCCCTGATTTTTTTAAATCGACATAATCTTTAATAACCTCAATTAAATCGGATGTTTCGAGTACTTTTTCAACTATTTCTTTTTTAATGAATGGCATATCCTAAATTGATTTGTGAGGTTATAAAATCAAGGAATATATTCTCATTACCCCCCTTTTTTGCGTTATATATTTTAGAGAATAGAGGTTGGATCCGCCTACAGGCAGAAAGTGTTTTTTTGTACATTTGGATTGTATTTAATAATAGAATTAGAAGTGAAGAAGCTTCTATAATAATTTTTCTTAAGGATAGAAAGGAAACTGACCAAAATACATATCTTTGTATCGCGGTTGGTATTGCGAAGGCTTTGTAAAGGCTTTGTTTCCAATGACTCAAAGCCTTACTTTAACCTTATGATACTTGCTTCTACATCTTTTCGCCTATAAAATATTCTATCTGAAATTCCATACCTTATTAATTTACCTTCTTTAGACCATCGGTCAACTGTATTTACATTGATTTTTAAAAGTTCTGAACTTCTTTTCTGGTAAGAAATTCCTCTGGTTTTTTGGGTTGAAATTCCTCTTTGAGTTTAGAAATTAAGGATGTTTCGAACCCTCGAAGTTCATTTCTTATTTGGTCCTGCAATTCTTCGTTTTCAACTAAATTTACTTTTGCCATAATTTTATATGTTTTTGTTTGGCACAAATAAAGTTTAGGTTGTTTTTAGGTTTTTCCTAATGTCACTAAAGGAAGGTAAAAGCGTCTATTTAGCACATTAATTTTTAGTCTATGGCTTCAGAATAGCCACTAAAAATATCTCTTATTAACAGTATTCACCATGTTTAATGAAATAAAATTAGAGGTGATTTTAAAAGAGAAGGTTTTGTTTCTTTTACTAAGGAAAAGTGTTGGTTTTTGTGGCGAACAAATCTTTAAGGGTAGCTTCTAAAAAATGTAATAAAAAAACCCCTTCCTTAAAAGGGGCTTAAAACTATAGTATCTGGGTGGGATTCTTTTTTAAAGTTTTGGGGGATCTCTACTTTCCGTTAATTTTTGTTCTTTATTGTTTCCTTTCCAAGAATGTCGCAACCAAGGTTAATCAAGTTGGCTTGGACTTTTGGTGCTGTATCCGCTGAATAGTACGGATTTTTTTGCTCCGAGTTTGTGGTGGTTAGCATAGCATTTAGAGCCGATTGTAAAGTTACAGATTTTTCATCCGTTATAGCTGAAAGGGCTATAGCTAATTTGTTAATGGATCGCTTAAAAGGTTCTTTTTTCCTAAGAAAGTCAATAATCCCTAATTCATTCAAATAAATAATTTTTTCTGAAGCCCTTGTGTGACTTAAATCTAAAACAGACCCAGGAGTTAACTCAGCAATTTCTTCAAATTTAAAATCATCTTGTAATTCAATTACGCACCCCAATTTATTAGCTTTCACCAATAGAAAATTCATTTTCATAAAAAATGACACGTCTTGGCGTTGAAGCTTAGGGGTATACTCTTTTCTTTGGTCGTACAGATATATATCAAAAGCTTTTGCTGTACCTTCATCATGGCCAGCATAAAATTCTTTTACGGTCATCTCATTTTCCTTCAAAAAATCTGTGAAAATTTCAGCATTTAACTTATCAATTTCTTTTTTGTTGGTTTTTAGTATTCTTAAAGTTCTTTTTATGAAATCTTTTTCAATTTCCTTTATTTTCTCAGGATCAAGGCTATACTCGAGGTTGTTGTAATGATTAAACTTATAATGAACCATATATCTTGTAAGAGATATATCATACAAACGTATGAAATTCTCTATATCAGCTTCAATAAAATCATGATGTATATTAATCTGCTCTAGTTTATAATCCATTGTTGTTTTTTGTTTGATTTAAATAATAATCAGAAATTTGTTGAGCATAATCCATAGAGGATTTCCCTATGTATCCAAGAAATGTTTTCTCTGTTCCGTGAGCTGTTATTTGCATTATTAAAGGTGTTGGTAATTTTCCATAGGTATTAGTGGCAAAGCTTCTTCTGCATACATGAGAAGAGATAACTTGATATTTTGGCCAATCTCCTAAAAGCTTTCTTTTCTCACCCTTTTCAACGTATTTTCCTTTATCATCCTTCTTAATTTCCTCACCTTTATCATTTACCATGGTAATTTTCCCGGCAAATATCTTTTCGTTAATCTTTGCTTCTTCACATAGGTCCTTTAGCTGTGTATTAAATTTTTGAAGAGAAATTTTATATGGAAGACCTCCTTTGAGAATTTCTTTTGTAGTAGGGAGAACCGGAATTGTTACTTGTTTTCCTGTTTTTTGTTGGGTTAATTCAATAAGGTAAAGTCCATTACGTGTAACAAAATTATTCTCATTTAAATTAAGTAAATCCTGCCCTCTTTGGCCTAAGTTACAACCTAAAAGAAGCCATTTCCTGGCGTTTTTCAGAGCTTCACTCACTAGTTCTGTATATTCTATTTTTTTTAGTTCTTCGGGGCTTAAATAAATAATTTGCTCGTTTTTAGTCTTGCCTCCCTTAACTTTTTTTAATTGAGCGTTAACCTTGAGGCCGTTGATTTCGGCATCCCCACACACTGTCTTTAAGTCATCAATTTTCTTTTTGGAATAACCTTCTGAATAATTTCTTTTATTGAGCATCCAACTAAGAAAAGACTTCCCGAAACTTATATCTACATCTTGAATTTTAAATTTCTTTTTGCCTTGGTAATCTTTTAAAATACGCTGAAGATTTTTATAAGAATTAATACGACTTTTAGATAAACCCAATCCACCTTTTGAATTTTCGCGTACGTTGGCCGTATCTATAATATGTTGAATGGAATCCGTGATTAAATCACTTTTTTGGCCTTCAGGTAAAAGATCTCCATTAAATAGATCAATTTGTTTTTGAAGCCAATCTCCATCAATAGTTCTGTTAGGTGATTCATTAAATGAATCAGTAATCTGAATTCCCAAATCCCTAAGGTCTATTGCTAAATCCTTAAGTTCTGGGGTGCGCAAAAAAGGTTTCTTCGTTCCGGGATTCCAGTTTTTTGGATCAATTACTTTTCCGGTTTTCTTCCAGAGATTGTGTTTATTCTCATGCCTGAATTGTAAGTAGATAGGGGAAGGATTTCTAACACCCTTTAAGCGAAAAGTTACTGTAGCCATTTAATAGAAATTTTATCAAATATAAAACTTTCTCCGTAGCTTCTCCGTAAAAATGTGGTTATATGAAGATGTATGATGTTTTAATGATCTTGGAAAGACCCATAAAATCAAGGCTTATAAGGGATTTCAGGTCTTTTAGTCCTTATGAAACAATTTGAATAACCATAAAAGTAGTCCCGCTCCGAGTACTTTGAAAACCTGTAATAGTATTGTTAATCAGTACTTTGCAGGTTTTTTTGTTTCTACTTTCCAAACATCTTCCAAACAATTAGGGTTTTGTATTGTATTAACTAAGTTTTTTTATCGTTAACTAACCAAACTAACCAACTATGAAAAAAGTATCACTATTTATTCTTATTTCTTTCTTTGCCTTTTCCTGTTCAAAAGAAAATGATAATGAAGAACCTGAACAAAATGAATTATTAGGAAAGTGGTTTTATGTCTCTGAGAAGTATGATGAAGAGGAAATAGTTTCTACCGACTGTGACACACAGCAGTATTTTGAATTCTTTTCTAATGGCAGCATTTCTATAAAATTCGTTGATACCAGACCATGTGATTTTAGCATTTTAATAGGAGATTATAATGTTTCAGGTTCAACATTAGAAATAACTGGTTTGCAAGGAAGTGATGATTTAAATTACTCTTTCGATATTGTGAATTTTAGCAATAGCAGTCTTATTTTAGAAGATGAGATCATGGATGAGGGAGAAATTTCTACTTATCGACTTCAATTAGTAAAGGAGTAATCAATTTTGAATTTCTTTATGAGCCCGCAAGTGCTACAGTTATAATGGTTTTTTGATATCGCACACAAACATAAAACGCATTTCTTGGATTTGATTATATTTTAAGTAACTCTTGTAAAGTATCTATTGCTATCGTACAATCAAAATAGAAACGTTTCGTTGAGGTCAGAATGCAAGTAGCACAGAGCGTAACATAAAATAAATATCAAATCTTAACCCCTATAAAATGAAGGGACTATAAAAAAAATCCTGTGTGTATTTAACCATGAGTCTATATAAGAGTTGGGGCGCAACCAGACGAAAATGTAAACCTGTGAAATATTAGGGGTGGGGGTTGTGTTTTGCCAATTTTCCTAAAAGTTTTAGGTTTTTACCTGAGCAATTCAATGTAGTTTATTTTTTAACTGATTGACGGTTCATATATCGATCTAATTTTGAAATTCAATGGCTGTTATTCTTCTCTTGTAAATATATAAATACCTGTATATTTTATTAACCGGTAATTATTTATATACTACCTAAATTAAACCTTTATAGTAGAAAACATTTAACTCACCTCAACCAATTCAAATAATGGTGTCTGATGCTCCGGATATAATTTGCGTTGTTTTATTCTTTGATTGCTAATTGTATTCCTGATATTATGAGCAATCTCCTTTATCTGTATTTTATGCGGTGAATGGTTCCATGCCTCAGTAAGAAACTTTCTCTTTACTTCGTTGTAAACTTTCCTGTCGGAACTGTAATAGTATTTTAATCCCTCGTGCGAGAGTAGGAAACTATCTTCCTTCTGCATTTCAATATTTAATCCTGTAACAGTACAAATCTTATTTTTCGATGCCTTAGAAGTTACTTTACCGACTACCCGAATTAAAGGTATATTTAAAGGTTTAATTTGGGTAGGATTGCTATTTAGAGAATCCACCTTTTTACCTATAATATTCTTTATCTTCTTTTTCAGATTTTCCGGATTTGACTTTACGATTTTGTTGAGGTTCTTCCTATGATATTTGAAATTTTCGGGTTTCAAGTTCATCCAATAATTAGGATTGCTATATTTATCCTTGTACCTAGTCTCATCTAATATTGAAAAATCATAGAACAAAACATTTTGCCACTCCTGAAGGAGGTGATACTTAAAGTTTGAAAGACCAAAGTCAAGGACATCCTTTAAAGTGATAACTCCTTTCTTCATTATAGTTTGGCTAAGTTTCTCCCTTTTGTACTTAATTTCAAACCTCAGCACCTCATCGGGAATATTAAATCCTTTCTTAACGTAGTGTTTCTGCTTGTCATAAATTTTAACGTAATAATTCCCGTGCTGCACTTGAACATAGTTTCCTTCATCGTTAGTAAAAACCCATTTAAAAATGTCTGTTTTGTGCATTATACAGCTCTGTAAAATTTTTTTTGTTGAAAAGGGAGGGGAAATATTAACACCTATTTCTAACTGTTTAATTTGACAGTTTGCGGGAACTATACCGAATTTGTTTTTAAGATCATCTAAAACCTTTTGAAGGCCGTTAAAATCAAAATCGTTGAAGTTGTGGCCTCCATTGTTCCAGTATTTATGAAGGCTCCCTTCTATTGTTATCCGTCCTTTTGGATTCGCTGATGTGGGATCAAAGATTTTAATTTCTATTCCCCTATAATAGGCGTGACGATATTTCCCTAACTCTCCTGTTCCGTATTTGACTTTGGTTTCAAATTCCAATAGAGGATTTTCCCCCAATGTATTGGGGTTGTGGTTAATCAACTCATATTTAATAAAATCTATCAAAGGGAATCGGAAAAGAAAGTTTATATTTGGGTTAGGGTATGCGTTGCCACGCTCCCGAACATTGAACGAATAAAGGAGGGAACTGAACAGCCCTCCTTTATTCATTTGAATAGGTAAGAATGTATTTTTAGCATCTTCTGAAGTATTCCTTTATGAGCAGGATAAAACCCCCGGAAAACGTCTACAACTAAGTTTCCTTTGTCTTTGTTAAACTGGAATAGCAATAGGCTTTTCTTGCCCTTTATTTTAATATCCCCGTAAAAAACCTCATTCTTTACCGGTCGTAAACCTGTTAATTGATTACCCCATTTGGTAGCCTCTCTTAGGTGTAACCAATATAAAACACCTGATGCCTGAGAATAACCCCTATCCTTGGTAAATTTAATCCTCTCTGTTAATAAGTTGTTTGGGATGTCGGGGTGTTGCTCGTAGTGTAGAACGGTTTCCAGTACTTTAGAAACTGTGAATAGGTGTCGTTTAAAATCCGCGTTGCCTTTCATATTGGGTTACTTTAAAGGGATTAAACTTTCCTCTATTTCGCTCCGTTTGTAATATACCCGGTTGCCGATTCCGTGGCGTTTCAATTTACCGGACTTACTCCAAAAATGTACTGTTGTAAGATTTACCTTCAGGAGATGGCTAACTTCTTTTCTTGTTAGTAGCTCTGTAGGCTCTTTGGGTTGAAATTCTTTTTTAAGTTCCTCTAATTGGCTTTTAACTCCTGCTAAGATGGTTTCTTGCAGTTGTTGAGGTGTAATTTGAATAAGTTGGATTGTGCCTTTCATTTGCTTAGTATGTTAATAATTATACTGCAAAGAAGGGGATAGGGTTGTATTGTGGGAAGTATGAGTTTGTACTTTTTACGGTACGAATCAATTTACTGTGCTTTTAACCATTCTAAAGCACGTGAATATTCTTTCTTTCTTATTGTATTATCTACTTGGTAGAGTGCTTTAAGTTTATCGCCCAATTCTTCATTATAATTTAGCAGAAACCATGCAATAAATGGTACGGGTCTGGCAATTAAAAATTTATCATCAAACATTCGCCTATAGAAATAGGCTATATCGTCTTTTCTTCCTCTATTTTCTGTAATGGAATTTTTTATTAAGTAATCGAAAAGTTTAAAACCGTTGTTTGTAAAGATGTCGCTGTGGGGTGGAGCCACCTCAACTATTTTAGCTGGTGGTGTAGGTATATTTTTTAATTCAAATTCATAACCATTCTTTAAAATCATTTGACCCTGCGACTGAAAATGCTCTTGTATAAAATTCATTTTCTCATCCCTGGCTCTTTCAAGTTTATATTTTAAATCACCTGCCTTTTGTAGTAATATGGAGTTTACATTATCTTCTTTCCGTTTATCAAGTATTTGCCCATAATCTATACCTGTGTGTTCATTATCGATTCTAAGAAACCTTTGTCTGAACAAGGGGAAATTATCTAATATCTGATAGTCCTGCATTTTTAAACCGTTTTCTGTTAGTTCAGGATCATCTTTCTTTAATTCCTCTAAACGGTTGTAAAAGGTATTTTCGTAAACCTGTAATGGGCAATCATACCAAAAAAAGTTGGTATTGTAACTCATTGTTAATAGTTTAGACAATCCGTCAATTATCCTTAAATCAAATTCCTCAAAGGTGCTAACTCCTTCTTTAGAGGTTTTAAAACCGTCAAAGTATCTAGACCTATTTTCTTCACGATTGTATTTAAGAGTGTCTAACCGAGCTAATAATCTCCCAATATGGCTAAACAATTCCTTCGGGTTCTGTTGGTATGGAATTTCTAATAGTTCTCTGTCTGTGTTCTTCATTTTAATAGTTCTCTGTCTGTGTTCTTCATTTTAATAAAATGCGTTTACTAATTCAACGGAACAGGCAAACTTTTTATAAATAGATTTGTTTCTTCTATTTCAGCTTTCCAATTTTGAAAAACCTCCTGAGCAACAAGATTAGAATCAAGGTTAGAATCAATATCCACATCCACGGCAGAATAAAATATTTTCAAAAGGCTTTCTATAAGGTTAGAGTTTTCATCTGTTTCATAAATGCCCATTAACTCAATCGCATTTATGCAACCTATATAGTTATCCTCTACTTCTAGGGTTTGTTCCATCCTGCCGGTTATTCTAGATATACTTTTAATTACCTTGGAACAATGCCGGTAGAAAATAACCGAGTCACTAATAAGGTTCTTAACTATTTGTTCGTGTTGACTGGAAAGGGGGGAAAGTGTTTTCATAATTTAAGATTTGATTATTGATTTGAGGCGTTTTTAATTATTTTCATTTTTGGTTCTTTATCTTTCTTGAGGGTTTCATAAAACTGCATGAATAAATCTGCGTTTAAATCCTTGTCCTCTCTCTGGTTTATGTACTCTAGGAACATACTTTCTTTGCTGTGTCCTGTGATGCCTATTAAAACTGGGGTTGGTATTTGCTTGTAATAATTTGTTGCAAAAGATCTTCTAAAGGTATGCGAGGTTATTAAATTATATTTTGGGTAAACGTCCAACTTTTTGCGCCCGGTCTTTTTATTATATTTTCTACCTTTTATCATTTCTTCAATTTTAGAAAGTTGACAAACATCTTTAATATGCTTGTTTAGTTTCTGTTGTGAGATAGGGTAAGGGAAATTATTTTCTACAATATCAATAACGTGCGGTGCAATTACCCCAACGGTTACAAATTTGCCAGTCTTTTGTTGTTCAATATCAAAATAAATGCGGTTGCCTTTATATCTTAGATTGTCTGCGGTAAGTTTTAACAGGTCGCTCGCTCTTTGTCCTATTTCACAACCTAATAATAACCAGTTACGTGCGTTCTTTAATGCTTTTGTTTCTAATTCTGCGGTGCGTATTTGCTCCAATTCCTCAAAAGACAATGTTACTATTAATCTGTCGTTACTCTGCTCTCTAAACCCTGTTATTTGCTTTGCGAATGGGTTAACTTTTATATCTAATTTTTCAGCATCTAAACAAACGGTTTTAAGGTTATCTAAAATCTTNCCCGCGTAATTAGTGGAATAGTTTTTTTTATTAATTAACCAGTTGGTAAACCTATCAACAAAGGGTTTATTTATGTCCTGTAGTTGGATCTTCTTTTTTATTTCCATTTCGTAAACCTCCATTACTTTTTTAAAGGATTTGTAACCAGTTACCCGGCGGTCTGATAAACCTATTTTATTACTGCCTTTGATTTTTCGGGTATTAGCATTGTCTATAATGTACTGGATATGGTTAACTAAAAGGCTTTGATCTGTTTTCTTTACCCGGTCAAAACATTGGTTAATTTTTCCCTTTACCCAGTATATATCTATGAGTTGCCCCTTTGCATTAGCCTTGTTCACTTCGTCATAAATGAACGTTTCCAGTTTACTGAGCTCACTAAAGGTGTTCCGGTTTTCTGTACTATTTTGTTTGGGTTTATTGGTGGTCTTGCTCCAATCTTTAGGTTGTACTGTAAATCCGCTGTTGGTTTCTATAAAGTTGCCTCTGCCTGTAGATAGGTATAGGTAAATTGATACGTTGTTATTTCCTTTCCCACGAATGCGATATTTAACCGTTGCCATAATTAGAAGTATTAAACATTGAACGATACTAAACTACTTCCTTTTTACAAACTTTCCAAACATCTTCCAAACATTTTCCAAACCTTATACAATGCAATGCCATTTAACCCAATAGTTAGAAACCTAAATAAATCCTTTAATAACGGGTGTTTGTTGTTTTGAGGGTGGTTGTTCAGTAAGTTTGCAAAGTGGTAGAATTGTAGGTTTCCTCTCCCGCTCCGAGTACTGAAAGTCGACTTTAACGAGTCGGCTTTTTTATTGTGTGCCGTGCATGGTAATTAACTCGGTGGTGAAAGTCCACTATGGGGGTTTGTAATCGCCAACCATTAGCTGAAGACAAGGGTG
>JGI1221J13441_10000626_pt1 | contig 15573 bp, 13 predicted proteins | sample LakVidmifraction_4_FD_13441 | JGI IMG/M metagenome (IMG submission 13441) | reverse complement strand
TGGGCCAGTGATAAAAGATGCGGTTGAAGATAAAGCCGAAGCCATTGAGATCGAAGAGGGTCGCAAGGTTCGTCGCAAGGAGAAGGAAGAAATTAAAGAGCAGGTGATGCTGGAGATGCTGCCCCAGGCATTTTCGCGGAACCGCCGCTGTTTTGCTTATCTGGCTCCAAAGGACGGCGTGTTGGTGGTTGATGCCGGCTCCGCGAAACAGGCGGAAGACCTGGCCTCAACCCTGCGCACTAGCCTAGGCTCCCTGCCCGTGCGCCCGCCGGCGCTGGAACAGTCTCCGATCTTCACGTTCACCGGCTGGCTTAATGAAACCATCGACCTGCCCGGCGCGGTGGTGCTAGGTGATGAATGTGAGTTGAAAGATCCTGCAGAAGACGGCGGCGTGGTTCGCTGCAAAGGACTGAACCTGAAGGCAGACGAAATCCGTAACCATCTGGAAGCGGGAATGGAAGTCACCAAGCTGGCCCTAACCTGGGACGACAACGTGTCCTTCGTTCTGGATGAAGAAATGGGCATTCGCCGGCTGAAATTTGGCGAAACGCTACAGGATCAGCTCGATGACGTAGACGTGGATGACGCTGTGGCAAAATTTGATGCAGCCTTCACTCTTATGACTTTAGAGTTGTCCAAACTGATTCCAGGCTTGTTGGAAGCCATGGGCGGCGAAGACCGTTCGGCCATCGTCGAAGAGTAATCACTCAGGCGCATGAGCGCCGCTGAAGCCTTTCTCAAAAGGCCTCAGTGGGCGCCCTTCTTCAGCCGCTCCTTTTGCCAGTCGTTTTCCGGCTCGTTCAGCACCAACCGTAAGTCCATGACCTCTTCTTCAGCGTTATACTTAATCTCAAAGCCCACGTGCTCGGCCAGTTGCAACATCGGTCGGTTATCTGCCAGTACATCGCCAACCATTTCCACCGTGCCGCGGGCCCGGCAGTAATCGATCATTTTTTGCATCAGCGCAACACCAAGGCCTTCACCCTTCATTTTATCGTGAACCATCACCGCAAACTCGCACTGCAAGTTGTCCGCGTCTGTCCAGGTTCTTACGGTACCGAGAGTTTCCTCCCCTTCACCGTCCTCTTTCGATGCATTGGCAATAAAGACCATTTCCCGGTCGTAGTCGATCTGCACCATCTGCGCGACGTCTTCCCGGGAGAAACCGGCGCCCAGATTTGGGAAGCACCAGCCACTCCTCAAGCTCTCTCGGGTAAGGCTGAATAATCGGTCGGCCGGGCGTTTTAGACAGGTTGATAGCCACATTCACGGCTACCGCGCCCTGATCGTTGAATAACAGGGGCGAAATTTCCAACCCGCGGATCTCTGGAATATCGATCACAATCTGGGAGAGGGTAACCAACGTTTCCGAGACCGCCCTGATATCCGAATCAGGCTTCAAGCTGTGCTCTTTGAGCAGCTTATACATATAGGTACGGCGCAACAGCTCCCGGGCGAGAACCATGTTCAGCGGTGGCAGCGCAATTTGCCGATCCGTCATCACGCTGATATGCGCACCCGAGGCGCCGCAAACCACCAAAGGCCCGAACTGCGCGTCTCTTGTGATGCCGACACTAAATTCAATGCCACCGACGTGCTGATAAGACCGCTGCATAGCAAAACCAACAAAACCGCTGGTTGGGAAGTGTTTTTGGTACTCCTCCATCAGAAAACGGCAGCCATCTATAATTGCAGACTCATTATCCAGCTTCTTTACCGTCCCTTTATAGCGGCGCTGGGCAACGCTCAACTTCATGAACGGGTCACAGGCTTGCTCGTGCACCAGAGTAATGTCCACAGGCCGACGCTCTATGGAAAAAGCCTCTACAACCTCTTCAACATCATCACAATAAATTGTCTCAATGGTGTTGATGCCGTAATCGTCAACCACAGCTCTGGCTTCTTGGTTTGACAGATGCAGCCTATCCGAACGAAGGGCGTTCATCACCACGCGCCGTGTTTGAGTGTGATCTGAAAAATGATCGGTAAAGGATTCCGGCGTCTCCGTTAGCAGGCGTTGAACACGCTGATGGCGCACATGCTGCATAAAGGCAACCACGGCTTTCTCGGGATTAAAGAACGATGGCACACCCGCGCGATAAAACTCCTCGCGAGCCTCCATCACAGTGCTCTGCCCAAGCCAGCAGGTGAAAATATTAAGGCGCGTGCCCTTTGCGGCCTGCACCACAGCATCGGCAATTTGCAGGCTGTCTTCTGTAAGGCTGGGAGCGTACATCACCAGCACGTTAGCCACTTCAGGGTCTTTGGCCAGAATTTTTATGGCCTTGCCGTACAATTCAGGGGACGCATCATAGTTAAGGTCGATGGGGTTCTTGCGCGTCCAGTACGGAGGCAATAGCTCCGCAAGGCCGTTAATACTGGACTCAGACAGACTAGCAAGCTCGCCGCCCAGATCCGCCAGCCGATCAACTGCCAGAACCCCGGGGCCAACACCGTTCGCCATAATTGCCAGAGACTCTCGGCGTAGCGGGCGCATACGGGTGAGCGTCTCCAGCGCATCGAACATTTGCCCCAGCCCGTCAACCCGCAGCACACCGGCGCGCTGGAGCATGGCATCGTATATGGGATCACTGCGCATGATGCCATCAGGCAACTCATGGGGAAGCCATTCAGATTCTGGTACGCGCCCGGATTTAACCACAATCACAGGCTTGGTTCTGGACGCCACCCGCACGGCCGACATAAAGCGCCGGGCGTTGGGAATATGCTCGATGTGCAGGAGAATCGCGCGGGTTTGGGTATCTTGGGCCAAGTAATCAATCAAGTCGTCGTGATCGATCGATGTCCATACCATCACCCAGGGTGAGAAAGTAAGAAAACCCCACCCCGCGAGCAAACGCCCAATCAATCACCGAACTGGCGATGGTGCCCGATTGGCCTACAAACGCCACACGGCCGGGGAGCACACCCATGTGTGCATAGGTGGCGTTCAGGCTTCTGGCTGGCACCATAAGACCGATCGTGTTCGGGCCCAGCACTCTAATGCCGCTTTCCTTGGCAGCCTCCCCAACCGAATACATCAGGGGCGTCCCGGTTTTACTGTGGGTACGAGACATACCGCCGGTCATCACAATCGCCGTGCGCACACCCGCTTCGCCCAAGCGCCGGATGGTTTTGGCCACGGTTTCCGGAGGTGTACAAACAATGGCAAGATCTGGAGAGAACTCCATTCCCGACACTTTTTTCACGCAAGGAACACCGTGCACATTGTCGTAATCGTTCCGGTTTACCACCAGAAGCCGGCCCGGATAGCCACCACTCATCAGGTTTCTTAACACCATGCCGCCAAGGTTGTCTGATCGTTCCGACGCGCCTATCACTGCAATGGAAGCGGGATTGAACAGACTTTCAAGATACCGAGTGCTCAAGCTGACTCTCCTCTAGCATGTGTTTGCCCTATCTTAGGCATTGAAGTACCTATGTGAAATGCCTATCGAACCTATAAGACCAAAGAAACCCGGCGTGACGAGATTATCCCTGATAAGATCGAATAAAATACAAGCACAATCGGGGCTTTTCGAGATTTATGACCACCGCATTTTTTTCCCACGATGACTGCATGAAACACGACATGGGGCCAGAGCATCCCGAAAGCCCTGGCCGGCTGGCCACCATCATCAGTTACATTGCAGACACCGGCATGGCCGAAAAGCTAGATTGGGTTCGCCCCGAGGAGATCACCCGCGACCAGCTTTTAAGTGTGCACCCGGAACGCTACCTGCAACAGCTGGATATGATGCAACCTACTCGCGGCCGGGTATTCACAGATCCAGACACTGCGATGATGCCAGACACCCTCCGCGCAGCAAGATTGGCCGCCGGCGCCAACATCCAAGCCGTGGATATGGTAATGAGCAGCCAAGTTACCAACGCGTTCATCTGTGCAAGGCCTCCCGGCCACCATGCTGAACGTAGCAAATCCATGGGTTTCTGTTTTTACAACAATATTGCTTTGGCTGCCATGCGAGCCCTCAATTTCCACCACCTTGAGCGGATAGCCATCATTGATTTTGACGTGCATCAGGGAAATGGCACGGTGGATATCGTGAGTGGCGATGAGCGCATACTGATGTGCTCCAGCTTCCAGCACCCCTTCTATCCGCACTCCCATGCGCACCAGCAAGCCGATAACATTGTGAACATCCCCATTGAAGCTGGGTGTTCCGCTGTGGATTTTCGCAAGTTAGTGGAAGAAGGATGGATAAAGCGCCTAAATGCATTCAAGCCCCAGGTTGTTCTCATATCAGCCGGGTTTGACGCTCATCGCCTCGACCCCCTGGCAGAGCTCAATCTGGAAACAGAAGACTACCGTTGGTTGACCGAAATGCTGGTAGGCATCGCAAGCGAGCACAGTAACGATCGGATTATCTCAACGCTGGAAGGTGGTTACCACCTGAAGGCTCTGGCAGAGAGCGTGAATGCCCACTTGGAAGTATTGAGCTCGGTTTATTAAAGGCAGATTTAAACATTAGATCGTAGCGCGTCAGCCAGCTGACGCACTGCCGTAACCATTGGCCTGCTGAAGCCCCGGGCGCTCGCCTTCACGCTGCAGACGAATCGTTGTGCGACGGTTTTCGGCCTGGCGACGGGACGCTGGGTACTGATCGCCATGGGATCTTTCTGTTATTAAGTCCGGGGCGACGCCCCTGCTTTTCAAATAATCCGCCACCACATTGGCGCGATCCTCAGATAAGGCCCGGTTATCAATTCGGCTACCCACGTCGTCTGTATGCCCATCCACAAAAACGCGCTCAACGGTAGAGTCGGCCATAATGTAGGCCACAATGTTATCCAAGTGGTTCATGTCGGCCTGTGAAAGCCTCTTGCTGCCTGTGATGAAGGTCACTCTGGAACGCCCTACCTGATCAATATTCACCGGCAGAAGATTCGCGGCACAGGAACGGTAGCGCTGATACTGGCCATTGAAATTGATATTGGAAACCTGCACACGCACCGGGCTGCCATCGTACCAAGAGTCCTGCGTAACGGTAGGGCGCATGCCCTCGAGAAGGCTCTGGGCAAGAATGACGGCGTGGCGCGTATCCAGAGACACTGGCCGGCGCCCTTCTGTTACGTTTACCGCGCCCACTGGCCGTGGTGCGACACCTGGCCTCCAAGCTGGGGCCTCAACAACCAGAAAGCCACGGCCAGGCCGCATAAGATGCGCTTCAGATTCTAGGAAAAAAGACAGCTTTTCTCCGGCTCGGTGGCTGAAAACGGCCCGGCCGTATCCCGGAACTTCATGCACCAGTGAACACTCGAAAACCGACTCGGCAAGATACCACTGGCTGTTGCTAATTCCGGCACCATAGCTTCCGGCCACGCCAGATCCAGGCAAGAACGCGCCCAAGGCGAGTATTCCCAGCAATTTCAGCGTTTTTTGGTGGAAGCAACCTGCCATATAACTGCCATAAGAGTGTCATAAGGGTGCCGTAACAGTGGCACCGTTGGTTCACGGGTGTTTCGTAGCTACCCTGTTTAACGGCACCCATCGGGTGTTCTTTAGTCAGCGAGGGTAAAAACAATCACTGGCGCCTTCTGCTATAATCTGCAAAATTTTTCAGGGTCAAAGCGCCGTCCAAATCGAACGCGTTTTTCACGCCTCTGTTTCAGCCCTTTGAAGGTACTGCGGAACCCAGCTCATGACCGAACAGCTTACCCTTGTGCGCCCCGACGATTGGCACCTCCACGTTCGCGACGGCGATGTTTTAAAAGATGTGGTACCGGCAACCGCGGCCTGTTTTGGGCGGGCGATCATCATGCCCAACCTTGCGCCGCCGGTAACAAACGCCGCCGAAGCGTCCGCGTACCGGGAGCGCATTTTGGAAGCAGCCAAAGGCACAAACTTCCAGCCTTTGATGACGCTCTATCTCACAGAGTCCACCACGCGCGCGGAGATCCTTGAGGCAAGTGCCGAAGGCATTGTCGCGGCAAAGCTGTATCCAGCCGGAGCCACCACAAACTCCGCTTCGGGCGTACAAGATATTCGCAATATCTACCCAGTACTGGAAGCCATGGCTGAGTGCGGCATGCTGCTGCTTGTTCATGGCGAAGTGACCGATGCAGACATAGACATTTTTGATCGGGAAAAGGTATTTCTTGAGCGGGTTCTGGCACCCACGCTGGAAGCCTTCCCCAACCTTAAAGTTGTACTTGAGCACATAACCACCGCCGAATCTGCAGAGTTTGTACGCCATCATCAAGGTGACAACCTTGCAGCAACGCTCACGCCCCAGCATCTCATGTACAACCGTAATCACATGCTGGTGGGTGGCATACGCCCTCATCTGTACTGCCTTCCCATTCTCAAACGTAACCGACACCAGCAGGCGTTGAGAGACGCTATTGCCAGTGGCGACAAACGGTTCTTTTTGGGAACCGACTCGGCCCCGCATTCAAAGGATAAAAAGGAAGCTGCCTGCGGATGTGCGGGCTGCTATTCCGCCTACGGCGCGATTGGATTGTATGCAGAGATTTTTGAAGAGCTCGGCATTCTAGACCAGCTAGAAGCCTTTGCCAGCCTCAACGGTGCGGACTTCTATGGCCTGCCACGCAATACCGATACCATTACCTTGGTGAAAAAACCTTGGCCTATGCCGGATGAATTACCTCTGGCAGGTGGTACCATCGTTCCGTTGAAAGCCGGCGAAACGATTAACTGGCGCCAAGCGTAAACCTACCCCAATTTCCTGATAAACGGCCACGACCGGAGTTTTAGTGACTGACGAAATCAAACAATCGCACCCCATGTCCCGCAGATTTCGCGGTTTTTTACCGGTTGTTGTCGATGTGGAGACAGGCGGATTCAATCCGGGGCGCGATGCTCTGCTGGAAATAGCGGCGGTTATGCTAACCATGGATGACGACGGCCGGTTACAGCGTGCTGAAACCCATGTGCAACAGATTGATCCATTTGAGGGCGCCAACCTGGAACAGTCCGCGCTGGACTTCACCGGCATCGACCCTTGGAGTCCAGAACGGGAAGCCGTGCCCGAGCGCGAAGGCCTGAGTGAAATTTTCAGCTCCATTCGTAAGTCGATAAAGGCGCACGACTGCAAGCGGGCGGTTCTGGTTGGCCACAACGCTACCTTCGATCACAACTTCGTATTTGCAGCTGCATCACGGGCAGAAATCAGCCGGAACCCTTTCCATCCGTTTTCGACATTCGACACAGCCGCACTGGCAGGCTTAGCGTATGGCCATACTGTACTGGCGCAAGCGTGCAAACTGGCTGGCATTCCATTTGATCCCAAAGAAGCACACTCCGCTGCCTACGATGCGGAAAAAACAGCAGATTTGTTTTGTGGCATCGTCAATCGCTGGCTGGATCTGGGCGGCTTTCCGCCACCTATGATTTCGGATGAAGCCGAATAGCACAGGCTTCATTCCACAACACAGCACCCACAAAAAACCCGCTTCACAAAGCGGGTTTTTTGATTCAACTTACCAAAAGCGCTGCTTACCAGTGAATGCCCCGCATAACCGCTGCGAATGCCACCTGTTCCGTGGACACCTTAGGCCTTTCAATGGGCTTGCCGCCTACTCCTGGCGATGAATCCGGGAACATGTGGTACCCAGTGTTCATCACGATCTCGCCCATCTTAGGTGCCACGGCATGTAGCACCTGGGCAAACACACCAAGGCGTGTCGCAATCCGCTTAGGACGATAAACAATCGCGTCCGCAACCATATCTGCTGCTTCTTCCGGTGTAAGCGTCGGCACAGAATCGTAGATCTTAGTGGGTGCAATCATCGGCGTTTTCACCAACGGCATATTGATGGTGGTAAACGTTACGTTGCGATCGGACCATTCAGAAGCCGCACATCGGCTGAATGCATCGAGCGCCGATTTAGACGCCACATACGCAGAGAATCGCGGCGCATTGGTAAGAACACCAATGGATGAAATATTCACCACGTGTCCGCCCTTGCGCTCCAGCATGGAAGGCGCAAAGCCCATGATCAGGCGCACGGAACCAAAATAGTTAAGCTGCATCGTGCGCTCAAAGTCGTGAAAACGATCAAATGCCAACGACAGCGAACGTCGAATAGAGCGCCCGGCGTTGTTCACCAGCACATCCACATGACCGTGGTTATCCAGAACGGTTTTCACAAACTGATCGCACTCCTCCATGATGGAGAAATCACATTGGTACGCATGCACGTTGCCCCCTTTGGCCTCCAGTGATGCGGTTACCTCATCCAGCGTTTTGCGAGTACGGGCGCCAATAACCAGAATGGCCCCGGTCTCCGCCAGTTTTCCGGCTGTCGCCAAGCCGATACCCGAGGTTGCACCAGTTATCACCACTACCTTGCCATCAACCGTGCCTTTAAGCGTGCGATCTTTGAACAGGTCTGGATCCAGATGACGCTCCCAGAAATCCCAGATCACCGGCGCGTAATCCGGCAGACGGGGCACTTCAATACCGGTTCCTTTCAGCACACGCTCGGTTTCACGGGCATCAAAGCGGGTGGGATAGTTAACAAACGACAGCACGGAGCGGGGAATACCCATGTCTTCTAACAAAGCGCCCGTTAAACGCTTTACCGGTGGCAGGTTTTTCAGGCTCTGGCGGATGAACGGCGGAATAAACCCGAACATGCGGGCATCAATACGCATACCCATTTTTGGCGCATGGGCAGCTTCGCTGAATATATTAAGAATTTCGCCAACTTTATAAGGATCCGTGTCCACAAGGTGAAAGCAGTTACCGTCTTCGCCATCCAGATGCGCTATGTGATCCAAAGCATTGACCACGAAATCCACGGGGACAATATTCAGGCGGCCGCCTTCGATACCAATCGTCGGCACCCACTGGGGCAGCGTTCGACGGATTTTCTGGATCATCTTGAAGAAATAATAAGGGCCATCAATCTTATCCATTTCACCGGTGGCCGAATGACCAATCACCATACCCGGGCGGTAGATACGAAATGGCACCTTGCACTCTTCACGGACAATCTTTTCTGATTCGTGTTTGGTCATCAGGTACGGATGGTCCAGCTTCTCGGCTTCTTCGAACATATCCTCGCGGAACGTGCCCTTAAACATGCCCGCCGCTGCAATAGATGAAACATGATGAAAGTGCTTCGCTCCCACGGCTGCGGCGGCTTTAACTGCGGATCTGGTACCCTCGATGTTCGTAGCCTGCTGGGCTTCTTCATCGGCACCCATATCGTAAACGGCTGCAAGGTGGAAAAAGTGGTCGACCTTTCCTGTCAGGGCTTTCAGGGTTTTGGCATCAATGCCCAGGTTCTCGCTGGTAAGGTCACCAACCACAGCCTTTACCCGGGACTCATCTACGCCCCAACGCTCTCTGAGCGCATCGAGCTTGCCCTGAGACTGCTCACGTACCAGCAAATGCACGGTACCGCCGCGTGCCAGTAATTTTTGCACAAGAAAACGGCCGATAAACCCGGTACCACCGGTCAGGAAATAATTCATTGATAATCCACCTTGCCTGTTGCTCTGTTGTTATCGATTTATGCCGACCGCCTTAGACCAAAGTCTTATAACGGCTCTACATGGCCGCCATTGTACTTAATTGCAACTTTATGTATCGATCTTTTTTAGAGCTTTTACTCTGTAACTTATTGTTTTAAATAGAGCCATTACTCTAAAAATTTACCAGGAACGCCTGTATGCATTTCCGACACAATGTACTTGAGANTAGCACAATATTAGCTACTCACACTCCCCNGNGCTGAATTACCACAAAGCAATGAAACAGCCTGCCAGCAATGCGATAATCAGGAACTTACTGCCTCTCCAGGCGTCAATTATTTTCACAGATCAAGCGATATCCGGAAGCTAGACAATGCAGAATGACAACCAAAACACCGAACGCTACATCACCATTGCACGCGCATGCCTGAAAGCCATCAACGACACGGCAAAAAACGCGGGCGACCGGGAGCAAAAAATTCAGGCGGTGTACCAGGCCATCGACAGTGCATTCCAGGAAGAGTTTGCCGATTACCGCCAGTCCGTCGCTATTATGGCAACCGTGCTTGAGCGTATTGCTTCCGGCGAACTCGATGGCGAAAAGGCAGCAGATTTGGCCCGCAAAACTCTCGACCAGCAGCCGGAAAAAACTCGCAAAACAATGATGCACTGAAACATGGTGCACCGTTACATTGCCCGACCCGTATACCCTGAAGACATTTACAACAGCTCCTTAACGGATACAGAGGCCCTATGCATATCGGTACCCCAATGAACGCCCGAGCACTAACGGTTAATGCGTTTGCGCTGCTTTTGCTGTTGTTTGTCAGCTCGTTTGCCACGGCCGCACAAACGCCAAGCAAAAGCCCGAACGACAACAACGAATACCGCTTCATTGAGTTGGCTAATGGCTTGCGGGCTATTCTGGTATCCGACAAGAATGCAGACAAAGCCGCCGCATCCATGAACGTAGCCGTTGGCAGCGGTGATGATCCGAAAGAGCGTGAGGGCATTTCACACTTTCTGGAGCACATGCTGTTTCTCGGCACTGAGCAGTATCCCGAGCCCGGCGAGTATCAACAGTTCATCAATAGCCACGGCGGCAGCCATAACGCCTTTACCGCTTTTCAAAACACCAACTATTTCTTTGATATTCAGGCTGATTACCTGGGATCTGCGCTTGATCGCTTTGCCCAGCAGTTTGCTGCGCCCCTGTTTACCGCCGAGCTTGTCGACCGCGAGCGCAACGCCGTTCATTCGGAGTTCAGCGCCAAACAGAAAGAAGACGGCCGTCGCTTCTATTCCGTCAAAAAGGCCACCAGCAACCCAGAACATGCTTTTCACCAGTTCGCAGTCGGCAACCTGACCACACTGAAAAACACGGAAGATAGCCCTCTTCGGCCCGACCTGATCGAGTTCTGGAAAAGCCATTACTCTGCGAACTTGATGACTCTCGCAGTCTATGGGCCACAGCCTCTGGATGAGCTTGAGACCATGGTGCAGTCGCGTTTCGACGCCATAGAGAATCGCAATCTGGAAGCACGGGCCCATACTGCCAGCCTTCTTGAAACCGATTCACTACCCGCGAAGGTAACGGCACAAGCCATCAAAGATGTGCGCAGCCTGTCGCTGTCTTTCCCAATTCCATCCCAGCAGGAAAACTACCGCACCAAGCCCGCCAGCTACGTTGCCAACCTGCTGGGCCACGAAGGGCCAGGAAGCCTGTTTGATGTGCTCAAGAAGAACGGGCTGGCAGATAGCCTGTCGGCAGGCATCGGCATGGACACGGGCGAGAACGCTACATTGGACATCAGCATTGCGCTTACACCCGAGGGCCTGCGCAAGCACGAAGAAATTCTGCCTCTGGTATTCCAATACATCGACATCATTCGTGAGCAGGGCATAAGCCAGCAGCGCTTTGAAGAAATGCAGCGCTTGGCACAAATCGATTTTCGTTTTCGCGAACAAGGCGACCCAATACATGAGGCCATGCGCCTGTCGAGCCAACTCCAGGACTACCCTGCCGATGACATCCTCAGCGCGCCCTGGTTGATGGAACGCTACGCGCCAGACCAATACCGGGCGATTCTTGCCAAGCTGACACCGGATAACGTGATGGCTTATGTGTTGGCACCGCAGCCTGAGTTGAAGAACCCAAACCTCACCCAATGGTATGAAGCACCCTGGGAAATTGAACCCTTGGATACCGAAACACTTTTGGCTAAGGCTTCAGATCCTCTCGTGAAGGAGCTTCGCCTTCCGTTACCCAACCCGTTTGTGCCGGAAAACCTAGCCATGGTGCCGGGCAAAACCATGAACCAGCCCGAGTTGCTGAGCAACAACGGTATGGCTATCTGGTTTGCCAGGGACACCCGCTTCAACACCCCTAAAGCCAGCGTGTTTTTCAGCCTGCGCACCCCGGCTGCCCGCGTATCCGCACGTAGCCATGTGCTGACGCAGCTACTGGTAGACAGCATAAACACCAACCTGAACGCTTGGGCCTATTCCGCTCGCCTTGCAGGGCTGGATTACAGCATCTACCCGCACTTACGCGGGATCACAGTGCGGGTCGGCGGCTACAACGACAAATTGCACACCCTGATGAACCGTATTCTCATGCAGGTGTCGGCACCGGAGATCACCCGGCAACGGTTTGGTATCTCACAGCAAAATCTAATAGACAGCCTGCAGAACAAAGCCAAAGACCGACCGGTTGAGCAAACATCGGAGTTTATCCAAACCGCTCTGCTTGAGGACACTTGGAGCACAGAAGAAAAGCTCGAGGCCGCCCGAAGCGTAACCCTCGACGAGCTCTTGTCTTTCACCGAGACACTACTCTCCGAAGTTGACCCAGTGCTTCTGGCTCACGGCAACATTACGCAAGCCTACGCGTTGAACATAGCCAAACAGGTTAATGCGATTGTTCTGGGCAAGAGTGACTTTGTACCGGTTGAGCGCAGCCATGTTCGCAAGCTGCCGGCAGAGGAAATTCTGGTCTCCCTCAACGTAAAGCACCCAGACACCGGGTACACCCTCTACACGCAGGGCAAGAACACCAGCTTTGAAGAACGCGCCCGGTTCCGCCTACTGGCGCAGATTATAAGCAGCCCATTTTATGAAGAGCTCCGCACCACCCGCCAGCTCGGCTACATTGTGTACGCAACGCCGTTTGAAATGCTCGAAACACCGGCTCTGGGCTTTGTGGTTCAATCCCCCACCGCCAGCCAAAGCGAAATAGACCAGGCGGTTCGCGAATTTACAAAAGGCTTTGAGAAGACCCTCAGCAATCTAGACGAAAAGCGACTAGAGGGTGAAAAAGAGGCGGTGATCAGCAGCATTCTGGAGCGGGATCGCCAGCTGGGAGAGATTTCAGGGCGCTACTGGAGCGAGATTGACCGGGATTCGGAGGGCTTTGATTCCCGCGAGAAGCTCGCCCAAGCCGTCAAATCTGTAAGCCTTGAGGAGCTAAAAGCCACCTTCACGGATGCGGTATTAAACCGAGACCGAGCGCTGCGTGCAGTAACCGGAGGAGAAGGGTTGAGCGCGCGAGCGAAGCCCGCGACCTTATTTTGCAGCAACCGCCGGTGACTGCTAAATAAGCTGAAACCGCGCCCAGTCCTCGGGCTCGTCCACATCCCAGCGGGGCTCCAGCAAACCAACGCTGAGCCCCAGCTTCTTCAGCCGCTGGCAAGTCTGCTCGAGAACAGCTTCCGTGCCCCACTCAATGCCATCCAGCATGTGCGGAACCACCCGGCGCGCGCCGATCAGCACATAGCCACCATCATCCGACGGACCTAAAACCACATCGTATTCCTGCAAACTGGCCACCGCCTGATGCACGTATGCCGGCTCAACCGAAGGGCAATCGCTGCCCACGATCAGAGCCAAGGCGTGAGCCTCAAGGCCAGTGCCAAGCGCGTCCAGCATGCGATCGCCCAAGTTAGTGCCCTGTTGTATTTTCTGCCCTAGGCCCCGCTGTTCAATCGTGCGAACAACACCCTGCGCATCCGCCGGCACAGAGTCTACTGCCCTATCCCACCAGAACTGCACCGTAAGGCCAGAGCCACACAAGTTATCCAGCACAGCAAGCGTGAGCGTTAAATGTGCATCCAACGCCCCAGAAACACCCAGCGCGGGAATAAGGCGTGTTTTTACCCGGCCAGCTTCCGGCCACTTGGCAAATTGCATCAACAATGCATTGGGGGCTTCAGTCTTTGGCATTACGAACGTCCGAACGGTAGGAATGAACAAGCGTTTCTGGTGATTCGCCGCGCCAATAACGCCAACGTAAACGCCACATAAGAAAAATCGTGTGCCAAACACCCCCCTGGTCCCAGCGCCGGCTATCCGTAGTCACCGGTTCCTCAATACAGAAGGGTCGGGAAACCAGGCGAAGCCGACTCGAAAACTCAATATCTTCCATAATCGGCAGGCTAGCAAACCCACCCAACGCCTCAAAAACGTCCCTGCGCACAAACAAGGCCTGATCACCCGTGCAAATACCCGTTAACCGCGACCGCTGATTCATAAACCAGGCAATCACCCGGAACATCGCACTTTGGCCACTTAGGCGCACATCAAAACGACCCCAGGATTTATCGCTTTGAAAAAACTTATCCAGGTAATTCAATGCACTTGAAGGAAGGCGAGTATCCGCGTGCAAAAACAGCAGAACACCGCCTTTAGCAACGAAGGCGCCCGCATTCATCTGAACGGCCCTGCCCTTTCCTGCCTGAACCACCACATCCGCCAGCGGGCTTGCCAACCCGGCCGTGCCATCGGTGCTGCCGGCGTCCACAACAATCAATTCGTGGCCCGCAGCACGCAGCGGCTGCAACGCCTCAAGTGTTTCCACAACGCCCGCCGCCTCCATCCAGACAGGCACAACGATGCTTAACGACAAAGGATCAGACAAAGCACACTCCCAGACAAGCAGAAAACACGGCCACACCTTGAGCCATAAGCCTTAGGCCGTTATCATACCGACCTTCTGAAAGAAGCGCCTTCGTAGCTCATCTGGATAGAGCGTCCCCCTCCTAAGGGGAAGGTAGCAGGTTCGAGTCCTGCCGAGGGCACCAGTTTTCAGTTTAAAATCAGATAGTTGCAGCGGTTCAGAAAAATAATTTAAAGTTTTTTCGTGTTACCGCAATCTCGTGTGACCAATATGTTACCAAGCGACTGCTCAGAATATAAAAATAAGCCGCTCGCATGGATTTGCCTAGCGGTTGCGCCACCTGCCTAGTGGTGTGACTGTCTCATTTGGCATTACCCTACCGCCTCTTTCATTGCACTGAGTATTTCAGCCCTATAGGTTTTGGGTTCGTTACACCTCAATAGACAAGGGATTCAAATGATCAAACGCGCTCTCGTCGTCATTTCATTCGCGGCCTTATGCTCAACAGCAGTTGCGGCAAACAAACAGACTGCGAATGAATATTCTTACCTTGATTTGTCCGCCCAAGTGGTCAATTTTGATGATGAAATAGCTATACCAGTTCGTGGTGGTAGTGAAATCTATGACAGTGCACTCGGTGGTGGTGCAAAATTATCGTTCCAGCCCTTGGCCTTCGGATTTGGTTTCATAGAAGGGAGCGGCTTCTATAATGAGGGAAGTAGCTCTGACTTGTCAGCAACCTTTTTTGATATTGGTCTAGGAGCTGCATATCCATTGACCAGCGCCGTCGATGTCATTGGAACCGTTGCGTTGACAAGACAAGAAGTTGAAATATGCTCTTCCGGGTTTTGCGCTACAGCAGAGGCAGATGGCCCAGTGATTGGCGGTGGTATTCGTTTAAAGGTAAATAAACGGTTCGATATTCTTGCTAAATATGAGCGGGAAGATCTCGACTTTGAAGTTGCTGGTACCCCCGTCGGTAACGAAACTTATAATGTTGCAATACTCGAGTTTCGTGCGGGTGGAGAGCGACATGGGTTGATCGGAGGCTTTGAATCTAATGACGGCGATCAGACATTCAAACTTGGATATCGTCTCAATTACTGAAAGGTGAGTTCCTGGATTCAAGTAATAAGTGCAGCACCGCTCGTATCCAAGCCTCCTGAGTATTCGCCCCAGAAAACTTCTGCCGGTGTGCGATAATCCAGCCGTT
>JGI1221J13441_10000621_pt1 | contig 15648 bp, 32 predicted proteins | sample LakVidmifraction_4_FD_13441 | JGI IMG/M metagenome (IMG submission 13441) | reverse complement strand
CAATCGCACGCGAACTTCCAATGGAATACGCCCTTGAGTTAAACCGTTTGATTGAACTTCAAATGGAAGGCTCTGTTGGTTAATGTCCTCGATTATCATAAATAATTACTTAAGAACTAAGTAGTAAGATAAGCAAGAGTTAAACCTAGCAAAGAAAGGAAGAAAGAAATGATACATATTTTATGGATGATTCCAACATTTTTTTTAGGTTGGGTAGCATGTTATTTTGTAATGACATACGGGGTAGATCAAGCATGAAGAAGCATAAGTAATGACACCTAGTGTAAAGGAAAGAGTTGCCATTGGATGGTGTGATGGTGGTTCTGTTGAGGGCAGGTTTGCAAGTGGTATTGCAAATTTAATTATTAGTGCACCAAAAATAAAAGTAAACATTGTTAATACTATTCGTGTTCAAGGAAACCAGATTGCACGACAACGACAATCGTTGTGGGACTTCTGGTCTAACTCATCCGATACAGAGTGGTTGCTATGGCTAGACTCAGACATTGTTATCACACAAGATGTCTTTAGCAAGGTGTGGGAAGTTGCAGACAAGAAGACTATGCCAGTAGTTAGTGGAACATACTTTGTTTCAAGTCAAAACGAACAGTCTTTGATGGAACCAATCCCTGCATTGTATTATAATACTGATGATACTTATTGCACACAAGTAATTCACCCACTACCCGTCAATCAAGTAATCCCAGTAGATGTTGCTGGATTTGGATTCATGCTAATGCATAGATCAATTATTGATGCAGTAGATAAAGTTGCTGGAGATGTATCTGTATTCGGTGAAAACCAACAGGGTAAAGATAAATTTATTAGTGAGGATGTTTCTTTCTGCCGTAACTTAAAAAAGGCTGGCATCCAACTTTATGCACATACTGGTGCAACAGTTCAACATATGAAAACATTTTCTTTAGACCAAAACTATTATAATATATATTGGGATGGAGTCAATAACAATAAGATAAGGAAACCTGGAATTGGCAGATCCAAATCAAACACCTCAGAGGGGTGACTGGGCTTGCCCCTGTAGTGGGTGCGAGAAGGCAGTTAAGTTTGAGCGTAAACAATTAGTAAACGCTTTAGTCTTGCATAAAAATGAATACCTAGTTTATCGTGGTTCATCTTTTGATGAAGATGGCAATCTTTTATGGGCTAAAGATGATGCTCAGGCATACTCTGAAGGTATTGATTCTGTAATTAAATTAATTGAAGATCGAACTCCTAAGCCAAAGAAAAAATAATGGCAAGTCTTTCAATTAAAGAGTTGTCAAAGAGAAATAACTTTAGTATATTTACAAAGCGAATCAGCATAGGTCAAGGGTTTTATGTGGTTGGTATGGATGAACTAATCTTATTAGATCCCTCTATTCTAGATAACATTGATGACCTAGAAGGTTTAAGGTATTACGAAGAGAAGAATTCTATTCTGCTTCCCACTAAAAATGGAAAGAAGATTAAACTTACAGGCTTATACAAAGATTCAGAGTTTTCAAACAGAACACAAAACACTACAATCAAACAAGACTTAGAAGTGTATAGTCTATCTCACAAGTTGGAAGAAATTAAAAAGAAAATTAATAAGCCTTATGTAGATGTTCGTGTAAGTCAAAATGTATACAGAGTTGTATCTGTTATATCATCTTCCTTTGGCTATAAATCAGACTTTCACTTTATGGATATTGATGGTAATGCAGTCATGCATGTTTCTCATAAGTACGGAAACAGTCCAAGAGATTTTCAACAGTGGTCTGGAACTTCCAAAAGATTTCAAAAAGCAATCTTTGATCATCCAGAAACAATTAGTTTTATTGGTGAACTTCAGGCTATGGGTAATGAACTACCTAGAGCAAGTACAGTAGCACGTAGAATTAAAGACGAGACATTGAAACAACTATCTATCTATGGAACTGATTTTGGTTTAGAGTTTGGCTTAAATAATGTTGAGGCTGTATTACAAGGTAGTTTATCATTAAAAAATATTGGTGATTGCTATATGCTTATTGCTTCACATCATTCAATTAAGAATCCAGTTGTTCCTTCAGAAAGTTATGAGCCAATGTTTCTTGCAGTTCATAAGAAGGATAGAAGTGATCATGGAATTAAAAACGCAAGAATTACAATTAACCCTTTAGGTGGCAGAAGCATTAAGAAGTTTATTTAGTTTTTCATATTTTGTTGGATTAGGAAATAATTTTTTTAATACTTTGTTTAGCATCATTTCAAAAGCCTGATCCTCAGTAGAAAGAAATGTTGAGTTCTCAGTTATCTTATTTGATCTGGCAGCGTGTCTTTTATTAGTATAAACCTTTACATCTTCCATCTCCGTGCCGCCAACATTGTTTATATTACCATACATAGATCTCCACAAACAACTTGGATACTTATTGATTATGGCTAAAAGTTTATTCTTCTCCATTGCCATTGGTACGTGTAGTTCATAGTCGTATGGGTCTTTAATACCCTGCTCTATCAGCCTTATATTTGTCAGCATTAACTTTTTAATATACATTGATGACCCTGTAATTTTTATATACTTATCGATTTTGTTTGATAACAAACCGTTATAAAAGTGATCGATTGTATTTATTTGTTTTATTATAAAAAAATCATCATTCATTAATATAAACTCATCAGATATCTCTTGTGACTTGCACAAGACTTGAAGATTGTTAATAGCATTAACATACTTATGGCTATCCTGATTTACCTTTATATAGTTTCCTAAGTACCAGTCTGGCTTACCGCCAACTAACCAGATATTGGCATCTGGAAAACTATTAATGACAGATCTTATTGAATACCTAAGTTCTTCATTATTGCCAGACTTACAAATATAAACAAAATCCATGATAACCCTACCCTCTATTACAATTATATCAGAGTCTGGTATACTTATAGAAACATACGATAGGTGGGATGTCTTGGCTAATATAGTTTTTTTGGGTAACTTTGAAGTGTCTTATAGTAGTGAAAATCATCATGCTAAGTCTTTAGAGTCTCTTGGACATACCGTTGAAAAATTACAAGAAAAGAAAATAACAAGTGAAGTTATCCTTGAGCGCTCATTAAAGTCAGACTTATTTGTTTGGGTACACACCCACAAGTGGCAAACACCAGGAAACCTACCAATGGATGAGGTTTTGCAGAAACTTAAAGATGCTGGGATACCAACAATGACCTATCATCTTGATCTTTGGTTTGGTATTGAGCGTCAAAAAGATTTAGAACAAGATAACTTTTATAAAACTATTGGACATTTCTTTACTGTAGACAAACTAATGGCAGACTGGTTTAATGAAAACACAGAAGTTAAAGGGCATTTCTTAACTGCTGGGGTATACGGTCAAGAGTGTTACATGCACAAAGACTATGATAAATATAACTTTGAGTACGATGTAATATTTGTTGGAAGCAAGGGCTATCATCATGAACACAAGTATCGTCCAGAACTAATTGACTTCTTACGTAAGACATATGGTAAAAGGTTTCTTCATGTAGGTGGAGATGGAGATACTGGAACAGTTCGTGGAGATGCGCTCAACCGTATCTATGCAAAAAGTAGGGTAGCCATAGGGGATAGTCTTAATATTAACTTTAACTATCCTTACTATACTAGTGATAGGTTGTTTGAAAGTACTGGTCGTGGTGGTTTTACTATCTACCCTCGCATCGTAGGGCTTGAAGAATACTTTAAAGATGGTGAAGAAATTGTATTTTATGAACATGGAAACTTTAATGATCTAAAAGAAAAGATAGACAACTATCTTCTTGATGGTGTATCAAGAGAGAGCATTAGATTAGCAGGACACAGAAGAGCAAAACAAGATCACACCTATACGCATAGATGGGCAACTATTATAAAGGAGTTAGGTCTATGACAGAAATGGTAAAAGCAGTTATTAATGGAGAGTTTGAAATTACTTTACCTAAGCATAGGGCTGATAGACCAGAATGGTATCAACCAACTGGTTGGGAAAAGCCAAGGCTAAAGTCAATGCATGAAAACATTGGCAAAGGTGATGTTGTTTATTATGTTGGTGCAGAAGAAGGAGAGATGCCTGCTTTGTGTCAAATGTGGGGCGCAAAGGTTGTTTTGTTTGAACCTAATCCAAAGGTTTGGTCACACTTTCCTTTGTTGTGGAATGCAAATAATTTAGAAAAACCAATTGCATGCATACCTGGATTTGCATCAGATAAAGATAACAAACTTGCACGTATCTATTACAATGAATTTCCTCCAGAAGCAGACTCACCAATAGAGGCAGCACATGGATTCAAAGAGTTACAGTATGAGGCAGACAAGTATGGACAAACAAAGATTGATACGCTTGTTTATGAAAAAGGATTGAAGCCTCCAACTGCAATATCTCTTGATGTTGAAGGTAGTGAGTGGCGTGTTCTTGGTGGTGCAGAAAAAGTTATGAGAGAGTTTAGACCAAAGATTTGGCTTTCAGGTCATCCAGAATTTATGATGATGTATTGGAAAGAATATCTATATGATCTAAGACAGTTTATCAAAGGCATTGGATATGTAGAACATCTTATAGATTACCAGCATGAGGTTCATCTTTATTATGAACCAGCCTAAATGTTATCTGTATTCATTTAATCCTAAAGACTGTGCAAAAGATAAATGGGATTATGGATTACTTAAAGAAATCTTTGACAAGTATTTAGTAGAAGAAATAAAAGTAACATCTTTACCAACTACTGATAGAGCATTTGTTGTGATTCCTGGACCACAAAACATAGGGCATGAAGATCATGTCAATCAAGAAATACAAAATATATCAAGGCTTGTTTTATTTATTACAGGGGATGAAGAAGGTAAGTTTGATATAGATAAGATTGATCATCCTAATGCTGAGATATGGATTCAATACCCTCACGAAAAACATAAAAAATATAATATGATACCAATTGGAGTACCTCAACATTTAAAAACAATGGTTCCAGACTATCCTATTAAAGATTGTGAAGTTTACTTTGGTGGACAGGTAACTCATTCCAGAAGGCAACAGTTGGCAAAAGCCATACAGACTATGCCAAATGCCCTTTTTAAGCCCACAGCAGGGTTTACACAAGGAGATAAGCCTGTAGACTACTACCGCACTCTAGCAAGTGCTAAGGTCGCTCCTGCGCCCTCTGGTGCTGTTGTAATTGATTCCTTTAGATTCTTTGAGGCTATAGAAATGTTATGCCTTCCCATTGGCGATAAGGTAGATCCAAATGGAAATAGTCTAGATTTTTATGAAATGATTTTTGGATATAAAATACCTGTGGAGTTTGTGTCTAATTGGTCTGAGTTACATAGTTTAGTTCCTAAATTATTAAACAAGTACCCAGAAAATATGCACACGGTTGTTGCTTGGTGGATAAAATATAAAAGAGATTTAGGTATTAGGATTATGAGGCAAATTAATGCATAAAAATAATGTAACAATTATTATTGCTACTTCTGTATTACCAAGTCATCCCAATACAGATATGATTGATGAGACTATTAAATCTATTAGAGTTCATTTTCCTGACAATGAAATTATTATGCAAATTGATGGATTAAGAAGTGAACAGGTTCATCGTAGAGATGACTACAATGAATATAAAAATAGAATATTATGGAAATGTTTACATGAATATAAGAACGTTGTTCCAATTATTTTTGATACTCACTGTCACCAAAGCACAATGATGCGTAAAACTATTAATGATATTCAAACATCTTTATTACTTTATGTTGAGGGTGATGCACCTCTTACTCCAGACGTTGATATTGATTGGCAAAAGTGTCTTGATTTAATTGAATATGAAAAGGCTAACACAATTCGTTTTCACTTTGAAGCATCTATACCTGAGCCACACGAACATTTAATGTTTGGACTTGAAGATGGTTTTATGAAAACATCTCAATGGAGTCAAAGACCACATCTAAGTAGAGTTTCATATTACAAAAAAGTTATTCTTCCACCACTAAAAAATAAAGTTTTTATTGAAGATACTACTCATGGACTTATTCAAGAAGACTGTAAACACTATGGTTGGGAGTCACACAAGTTATGGATTTACCATCCCGAAGGAAACATTAAAAGATCTTACCACTTAGATGGTCGTGATGGCGGTAGAAAGTTTACTTCAGATGATGATGTTTGGGGATATAAAGAATGAGATTAGGAATTATTGCTAGATCAGATAACACTGGACTTGGTAATCAAACAATGGAACTTGTTAAGATGCTTAATCCAAGTAAGATTCTTCTTATAAACTCTTCATTTTTTAATAATAACAAGCAGCATCCAGAGTGGTATAAAGGATATGATGTTATACAAACGACAAAAGGTATGCCTAAAACAAATGAAATAGTTGTATTTTTAGAAAACCTTGATGTTGTTATTAGTTGTGAAACCTTCTACCATTTAGAGTTTGTTAATCTTGCTAGAAAACGTGGGATTAAGACAATACTTCAGTATAACTATGAACTGTTTGGAAACCTAGCACATTCTGAATGGGCATTGCCAGATGTATTGTTGGCACCAAGTGTCTGGAACATTGATATTGTTATGTCTAAGTTTGGTAGTCAATCAAAAGTTATGCATCTTCCACCACCAACAGACAGTATGTTATTTAATAACGCAAGGGATATAAACCTAAGTCAAAACCATAAACGTATTCTTCATATTGCTGGTAAGAAAGCAGCCAAAGATAGAAATGGAACAGGTACAGTAATTGACATGATGAAATATTCTAACGCTGAGTTTGAACTGGTTATTAAAACCCAAACCCCACTAGATGTTAAACCTGGGGATCCACGTATTAAAGTAGACTATAGTAACCCAGACAGTAGAGAAAGTATGTATGAAGGCTTTGATGCTATGGTTTTACCTAGACGTTATGCTGGTCTTTGTTTACCTATGAATGAGGCTCTTATGAGTGCCCTGCCAGTTTTCATGACAGACATCTCACCAAACAATGCTGTGCTTCCTGGCAAATGGTTAATAGAATCAAGAAAGATTGATGAGTTTAAAACAAAATCTATGGTAAATGTTTATGATGCTGATTATAAAAGACTTGCTAGGGTTATTGATAAGTATGTTGAAAATAATAGAAAAATTAAAATAAAAGAAAATGCATTAGAAATAGGATTAGAAAACTTTTCTGCGGATAAGTTAAAGCAAAAATATATAAACCTTATTGAAGAATAAACAGAAAAGCCAGCCTATCTCTAGACTGGCTATCTGTTAGAAGATTATTTATTTCTTCTTAGCAGCCCTCTTTGCAGGAGCCTTAGCAGCCTTCAAAGCCTTTTCAACTTCAGCAGCATCGGGTAGTACACCAAATGCCTTATCTTTTGGATTGATTGCTCTAATTGCTACAGGTACGATAGCAGCAACAAGTGCTGTCCATAGATCCTTTGGATCTGTTACGCCTGCCATGTAAAGTGCAAGACCTGATGCAAGAACTGATCGTCCATATGATGATAGTAGTGCTTTAGTCTTATCATTGATTAAGTTATTCATTATTCCTCCTAGGATATAATTCGTGTAAGTATTGTAAAACCAATCCATAGACCAATAATTCCTGCGACTCCCGCAAAAACTGGTGGTGCTGGTACTGGCAATTTGAATGCAGCAAACACGACACCGCACCCAAAACCTGTTATTGTTGATAGTAAAATATCTTTCATTCTTTATCTCCTAATTCAATATTTGGATTATTTGGATGATCTATAGGTGTTGGAGCAGTACATAGTGCACCGCAATCGTGACACTGTACATCTAAGTGATACATTCCAACAGTATAAGTTTGTGGATCAAAAGAAACTAATGCTCTAAACAACTCACCACCACATTGTGGACAGATGCATGTGGGTATTCCCCTAACATCAAGCATCTTTTTTTACAGGCTCCGTTGGCATAAGTTTTATCAATTCTTCATAAGATGCAAGTATTTTTTTCATAGAATAATAATGTGGATACGCAGATCCTACTACTCCAAATTCAGTAAAGTAGTCCATCTCTGGCTTAATATCTTTAATAAATTTATCTAATCCAACTTGAACTTCTTCAATATAACCAAATGCCCAGTCACGAGAATCAGAAAGAAATTTAATAAAGTTTTCTTTATGTATGTCGCTATCATTCTTAAACTCAATGTTATTTTTTGTAATAAAATCTTGAAGAGACTCATGAGATATAAACAGTTTAGCAAAGGCTTGGTTGATCTGTGTTATTCTGTATAGAGTAACTGAATAGGCAATGGCAAATGAAACAGTAAGTGTTGCTAACCCTATAATAATAATATTATTCATTATCTACCCCTTTGTATTTAGTATACTCTCTTATCTTAGGTTTGTCAAACTGAGCGTAATATTCTAGATATGCTGACATTTTTATTACTTTAATGCCTCTCTAGTTATCAAAACAATTGCCCCGTTCATCTCTAATGCTTTTTTAATATTAACAACATATTGCAATGCCTGTATTTTTTCATCATGAACCATTCTTATAAACTGTCTTTCATCTAACTTTACAGTAAGAAAAGAATCATTGTCAATAACCTGAACTTTAAATCCTTTTGGGGGAAGAATAGAGTGAAAGGCTATACGCATAGAATCTGTATACATTTATTTATCCATGGTTAAAGATGACCAGGTTTCTGCCCAATCTTTTTTTGTTCTGTGATTATTAAATTCCCTGGATATTTCTCCGCCTTCAAGGTATACTCCACCCCAAACGCCCCATTCCTTATTAGAAACACCTACAGCAAAACATGTTTTTCTAACTGGACATGTATTACAAATAGAGTCTACTGCTAATCTAAGCGTTGGCTCTTCTTCATATTTATCAAAAAATATATTAGTATCAAGACCTAAACACTCAGCATCGTCTTTCCAAATATGCTGTTTCATATTTACATCCTGTATTTGTTTGGAATATCCCAGCCATTACGATCAAGTTTAAATACTCGTTGTGTGTACCACTGATCTTTGACTCTTACACCGTTAACGGCAGTTCTTCCCATTTCGGTTCTTTTAAGTTCTGCAACATCCCAACCAGACCAAACTAAGGAATGGTTTGATGAAATAATTTTTTCCATCTTTTCTATTTTATTAATTATCATTTTATATCTTTCTGTTAGTAACGGAAAATTCCAACTTCAATGTTTTTAAGTTCTGCAGATGAAACTAATTTTGAATTAAGTTGCTTAGGCTTGCTAAGAAACGCAAAGTAGTTTACCTGTTCCATATTCTCTTCAAGCCATGCAGAAGCAACTTTGTAAAATTTAATTTTACGACCCCTTGCTTTCATTCCACGTTCTGATAAATTTGAAAACTCTGAAACAAAAGAATTGATTTTAGTAGGACCAACAGAATAGATTATAAACTCTTTATCATCTTCCTGCATTGTGGAAAGTGCAACACCCATGGCTCTAATGAATACGTTGTAATCATCAAAGTCATTAGTTCCCTGCACCGCTACTATCATTTTTATTCCCATTCTTTAGACTATCCAAGATGAATAGCATTTTGTCTAAATCTTTTCTTGTCATACTATTTGTATCAACTGGTCTTGCTGTTTGATGGATTATGTCTCCATTAACAGTTTCAGCAACATAAAATATGTTCTCTGATACCCAGTATCCCAAATCACCTATAACAATAACTTTAATTATATCCTTTTCCTTGCGCTTTGTCAACTGAGAAGGACTTTTTTGTTCATCATTAATCTGTAATGAGAAAAAATATTTCAATAGGTTATGTATATCACTTTGACTATACAAAGTTTTTGAAAAACCTTTTTGAGATCTTTTTCTTATTACTCTAAGTATAAAGTAAGAAAGAACAAAAGTCAAGACGGAAGTAATAATATATTCCATATTGATCCAAAATCACATTTTTTTATCTATTGTTGTTTTAATTGCTGGCTTTGGTCCTTCTGTTTGCAAAAAAGACATAGCCTTAGTTAACTTTAACTGTGATTGCAATAGACTAAATTCAAGATCTGAAGATCTTTGTCTATAAAAATTGATTAGTTGTTTTAGTTCTTCTACTGTTAAATCTTCCATATTTCTACCCCTTTCTTATGCTAAATGCGCTGTTTACCCAAACTTTTTCTGTTTTTCTTTTTTCTCTTTCAGTAATTGCACGACTCCATGTAAATCCAGCATCGCCTCCCCAAGCGTCCCACATAATGCGACCATTAGATGGATTAGATGTGTTATAAAAGTCTTTACCTTTTTTGTCTACTTCATGCCTTGAAAAAAATGAAAACATGCGCTTAACGGTATCAAGAGACATTGCAGAACCATTTACGATATCTGTTGCACGACCCCAGCCTACAGGAGTTCCTGCACCTGTTGCCTTACCATCTTCTTTCCATTTAAGTGCACGCCTTGCAGCAGCCTTCATACCAGCGTTTGGGCTATATGTATCAGCCATTACTTTGTAAATACTTTCGGATCAAACAAAGCGCCATCCCAAATAGTTTTTGTAGTAACAGATTCAGACTTATACGTTCCACCACGACGTTTGTATTCGCCAACTACCCAAGCATTTGCATAAGCGGATGGATATACATCAAACTTATCTTTTGCTGCTTGAACAACTCTTGCATATAGTCTTGGATTTGATGGATTACTGCCACCACTTCTTGGTTGAATAACATCTTCATACTTAGGTTTTTTTGCTTTTTCTATTGATGAATCATACATTGCCATCTCAACTTCTGAATCCATTTCTTCGTCACCCATACTATGGTCTTCCATGTTATAAACCTCAGCATCTTTATACATCATACCAATGCTATAAGCAGTTGCTTTCCAACCGTCTTCTTCTTCTTTATAAATTCTAACAGACATCGCTGGATTTTCAGGAGGCATAGATTCAAGTGCATACTCTGATCCAGGGGTCCCAAGTGTTCCGCCTTCAGTCATTATGTGTTCAACAACACCGTGAACCATTCCTACAGATGTTTTACCCATAACAAAGTCACCTTCTTTAATTATGTCCATGTTTTTACCTATTTTTCCCTCGCTCCGATTAATAGCATAAATCTGTGCTGCAGCCTCAGTACGACTCTTATGGCATCCCATAACTTCATTAGTTCCTGCTTTTAATGCTGGATATCCAGAGCATCCAAATGAGCCTTTGGCTCCTATTTTATATGGCATAGTAAAACTCCTAAGTTTATATCTAAAGTATATCAGACTTTACGTTTGAGGAGTCTCATAATTTCAAACAAAGACCAGCGATCTTCCTTAGATAAAGCAATAATCTCTTCTTCTTTTAAAGCCTTTTCTGTTATTGTTATGATGGGATCTTTAGCAAATAGGTCAAGATTTAAAAATCCCTTTTCCCATAGGTTCATTATTGCAAGGTTAACAGACTGCAAATGCTCTTGATATAAGTCTGGCATTAATTTTTCAATTTTAGGGGTAAAAGAATAAAGCATTTCCCCAGTCTCTTGATCAATTGCCACAACTTCAAGACCACCATTTAAGATTAGGTCGTTGATTATTTTCTCTTCTTTACTTTCCATTAATAAAAACAATCAAAGACTGTTTTGTTTGTGCTCCAATAATGGTATTAATTTCATTTTGATCTTCAAATAAAATAAAAGTTGGAATTGATTTAATCTTAAACTTTTGTGCTAACTCAATCTCAGTGTCTACGTCGATAATTTGAATAAAAAAACCTTCTGATTTTAATTCTTCAACAATTGGTCTAACCATTTTGCATGGTCCACACCAGTCAGCGGTAAAATAAAAAACTGATTTCATTTACCTGACTTAGTCCTAACCCTTTTAAGTAATTCAAAGTCTTTAACTTTTGTATCTCCAAGGTATCCCCAGGCATATCCATCATTAATTAATTTATCATTAAGAGACTCTGTATCTCCATTAACATAAATCCAGCCTAAAATACGACCATATTTTTCAGAAGAATTCATCTTTTCAGTTTTAATTACAACAGACTTTGCATCTTTAAGCATTTTCTTTAGGTAGTCTTTTGATTCTAAACCAAGAACTTTTTCAGCCTTGTCAGTTGTTCTTGATTCTGGAGTATCAATGCCAGCCAAGCGAACACGAGATGAAAACAAAATATCAAACCCTAAATCAATAATAACATCAATTGTGTCTCCATCAACAACATTTGTTACGTTTTTAACAAAATATTCATACATTAGTAATCTTTACCTTTCGCTTTGTTTTAAATTAACTTATCGCGCTCATCAATAACTGTAAGCATAAATTCCATCATCTTTGCATAACCTTCTGGGTTATCCATAATTTTATTGTAGTGGTGACCACAAAACATTAAGTCTCCATTTATCCCAGTGATTTTAACAAGGGCTTCTGCAGCACAAGAATCACATCTATCTGTTGGATTAAGAATCCACTCGTCTTTTATAATATCTTCTGTAATCATCATATTCATAGTATACCGTTACTTTCTGTTATCTGTTGAATAAAATCCTGAACTATTAAATATTATACCCACAGATCCACCCCATTGTCTTTGCATTAAATTATTGCAACACGATGGCTCTCTGTCTTCACCAAATTCTCTTTCAAATTCAATAGACATTAAGCACACCATACATTTGTAATCATACTTTGGCATTATTTACTTTTCAATGCCTTTAGTGTTGCTTGATCTACAATACCAGTAACTGGCAATTTAGAAAGTTTTTGAAACCTTTTTACTTCCTTTTCAGTTCCTGGACCAAAGTCACCATCTGCAGTAACGCCAAGAAGTTGTTGAACTTTCTTTACTGTTTCACCAGTTGAACCAACTTTAAATGGTTTAAACTCTTTCTTTTCTGCAGTAGCAGTTGCATTAGTTTTAGGTTTAGCAACAACAGGAGCACCCTTTGAAAGCAATGCTAGGTTTTGTTCTCCAGCATAGACTGGTCTTCCCCAGCCAACAACACCATTGAGCAATCTTTTTTTATTTTCTTTAACATAACCACGAGTTTTTTCAACACACATTCCACCATTGCGTTGATCTCCCTTTTCAGTTCCAGAAGTATTTCCTTCAATAACCTGAATAGTTCCGTCACCATTATTCTTAACGCATATCCCTACGTGTGAAATTCTGTTTACTCCATCTTCTGGAAAATCAAAATAAATCCAATCACCTGGTGTTGGATCATCATTACGAGCATCTGACCATCTCTTATTCTTTTTAAACCAATCGGAGGCTGCAATAGTTGATGCAGATTTTGGATAATTCTTAGGATTTAGTCCAGATGTAAAGGCACACCAAGACACAAAACTCTGGCACCATGGCTGAAAATTCATTCCAGTCCATTTTCCGTACTTTGTTTCATTATCTTTTGGACCTTCAATGGTTCCAATTTCTTTCTTTGCAATTTCAATAATTGCTTCTACTGAACCTTTTATTGCCATTTTATCCTCCTATGGTTGGCTATATACTAATTATAGCACTAAGCACTTTTGTTTGTCAAACGATCATGAGTTCTTATTCTGTGACAGTTAGAGCAAACAACGTCGCATTTCTTTATTTCTTTTTCAATTGCCGCCCATGAAAAACCATCATGAATCATTCTAGAAACATTATATTTTTTATCATGTAGGTGATCAAAATCTAAAACAATGTGATTATTAACTCCACAATCTACACAGCCAGACGCCTCTTTAATTTCTGACAGTCTTTTTTTAAACTGCTGCTTATTATAATGAGCCAACTCTTTGTTAGTCATAGATCTCTATTATATCAAATTATAAAGCCCTACACAGGCATTCCAGGCACAATAGCCACGGTATATAAATGGGTAACTAAACCATCTCTAAGGTCCTGTGTAGGGACTATTACATTGTATCAAACTTTTGAGTGACTAGCGAGAATCGAACTCGCACATTAACCTTGGCAAGGTTACGCACTACCACTATGCAATAGTCACTTGGCTGATCTGGCAAGATTCGAACTTGCGACTTACGAATTAACAGTTCGCCACTCTACCAACTGAGTTACAGACCAAAACCTTTTACTTTAAGATATCAACAACACTATTTAATTTGTTTGTATCTGATGTAGTTGCAATAGACTTTAGATAATCATAAGTCATTTGATAACTACCAGTATAAGTTTTTGCCCAATACGATGCAAAGGCTGCAGTGGCTGCAGATGTTCCTGAAACATTTATATTAGATAGTTCGTGCCTTCCAAGGGAATAAAAATCTAACTCTGGAGCATCATTATTATAACTTTCTGTATTTCCTCTAGGACCTACAGATGCTACAGCAATTGAATCAGGTAGACACGAAGGATAGTTAATCTTTGTCTTGTTGCCATTATTGCCAGTAGCAAAAACTGATGCTACACCAATTGTTTTAAGCGATGCAATTGATAATATTAATCCAGCATCTGTTCTGTTAATTGAGCAGTAGCCTGCTCCAGTTTTACGTGTTACCTGACCTAAAGATGCAGATACTGCAACAATGTTAAACTTTGTTTTATTCTGAATTGTCCAATCAAGTGCTTGCTTTACTGTACTGTTTGCATTAGCAGCAGCATGAGCAACGTTTCCATTTTTATCCATAGGAAATATGCGAATAAACACAATCTTTATGTTTGGATTAGTTTTAACAGCAACCAACGACATGAATGTTCCATGCTCAAAGCCACCAGCATATAGTTGTGCTGCTGGTAGTGTTGCAGATCCAGGACCCTCCATAAAAGACTTTTTATTTGGACAGCGAAGTTCTTCCATTAAACAAACCTCATAAATTACTTTACCCTGTAACTCTGGCAAAGATGTGTCTACTGCTGTATCAATAATTACAATTGACTTGCTTTCTTCTGCCTGTGCTGGTTGTAACATTGTTAAACCAAATACCGCAATTAATCCCACTGCTATTTTTTTCATTACTACTCCTTTATTTTAAATACTACCTGACATGGGTCGCCGCCTGCTTCCCATTCTTCTTCTTCATCTTTTGTCATAAAGGGATCTCCCTCATGTGTATTACAGAACGAACTTGTTATCCAGCCCCGCTCAATCCCAGTCTCAATCCATATCTCAAACTCTAAACTGTCTTTTTTGTTAATCATATATCAATTATATCCTTAAACACTAATGATGTCAACTGGACCCATGCATGATGGATTAAATTTAATTGCAGCATTTACTGCTTGTGCTACTCTATTTCTTGCATTTTTTTGTTTGTCTGTTGCATAAAGAACTCCGTAAGCATATTCTGCTCCTGATCCCATAGCCAAATATGGCAGGGTATATTTAGATAAAGACATATCTGCAGAACTATGTTCATAGATTTCACCACGGACTGCAATTAATAAACCAAGGTCTCCATCTTTAGAGGTATCAACCCAGAATTCATTATAAAATTCTTTTAGTTCTTTGATAAACTTTGTTTGCATAAACTTATCTGTATCTTTTATGTTTGGTGGCGTTGGTTTAAAGTTGTAGCGAATTCTTTCACCATCCATAGATCCAGCATAACCAATTAGATATGGTCCAATTTTCCAAACCTTTGGGGCAGATAGTGCTAAAATAGTACCATCATCAGATGCACCACGATCACCAGCCATATAAACCTTGTCATCTTGACGCACAACAGCAATACAAGTCATGGAAAAACCCCTCCCAATTAGAT
>JGI1221J13441_10000620_pt1 | contig 15653 bp, 14 predicted proteins | sample LakVidmifraction_4_FD_13441 | JGI IMG/M metagenome (IMG submission 13441) | reverse complement strand
ATTTGGATCAATATTCATTACGGGAGATGAACCGCCCATTGCGGACCCGCATGATGGGTGGTGTGGGGGCTGGAGGTTAGAGACCTCCGGCTACCCGATTAAGTTACTAATACTCCAAGCAATAAACGCCTGATTCACTAGCCCACTTTTTAATTTCCGGTATAACTTTATCATCTTGAATGTAAAATATATTCGTATAATCCCAGCTTTCAAAATAAACAGCCGAAAACTCTGGTAAAACTAATCTGCAAAATTTATCGGATGAATCATTATCACCGGCAGGATGCAAATAATTATCCATAGATTCTTGAGAGCTGAATTCTCTAAAGGACGGGTAACAACGCTCCCATTTACCTTTAAATTTAAAATTCAATATTTCAGTGTTTTTAGACATAACCTTTGCGAAATCATGCAGTGACTTGTTTCGGGATAACCGCTCATTTTTATCAGGAAAATCATTTTGAAACTCTTCAAGAGTTAACCAATGGTCAAATACCGTTATTGCGACCCTCTTATAATGAGGAGTGTCTTCCACACAATAAATTTTAAATAGATCAGGAAATTTTTTATCTAATTCAACCTGCCTATTTTTACTTAAATTTATGAATTTACGCACGGACTTCCCTAGTAACTTAACAGCTTATTGAACACCACTTTGGGGGTTTATAACGCCCCAAAACGGCGTATATTACATGGCTCAATAATTCCACTAAATAACTACAATGTAAACAAGTAATTACGTATGTTATAAAATCACCGTTGTTAAAATACCCCAAAACGACTTTTAATAATGTTATTGGACAAAATACAATAAACTGTCTATATATACAGTGTCGAGTTTAAATAATTGAATATCATTTATGAAATCTCTCTTTCTAACCATGATTAAAGATCATATGTATAGCAAGCGTTATGCAAAGAGCACTATTGAAGCTTATTTGTTTTGGATAGCTGCCTATATCCGCTTTAATAATATGCAACACCCAAGCTCTATGGGGGATACTCAAGTGGAATTATATTTAAATCATTTAGTAAACTCGCAAAATGTAGCGCAAGGCACACAAGCCCAGGCATTGAATGCGCTAAGTTTTCTATATAAGGAAATAATTAAAAGTCCTCTCTCATTATCATTAGATTTTGTAAAAAGTGAACGCCCTAGAAAATTACCTGTTGTGCTTACACAAACAGAAGTTTCAGCGTTATTTAAACACTGTATTACAAAGCATTATTTAGCGTGTGCACTACTTTATGGTAGCGGTATGCGGTTAATGGAGGTACTACGTTTGCGGACACAAGATATTGATTTTGATTATAACTGTGTTCGAATTTGGGATGGTAAAGGGGGCAAAAATCGTGTTGTAACGCTTGCAGGAGAACTGATACCACAAATACGAACACAAATTCAATTAGTCGATAATTATTTACAATTAGACCTAAATAACCCGCTGTTTTGTGGCGTGTATATGCCGCATTTATTACGTAAAAAATATCCAAATCATAACAAACAGCTGGGTTGGCAATATTTATTTCCATCTTATAAACTCAGTATTGATCCTGAGAGTAAACAGCTAAGGCGCCATCATATTGATGAAAAGCAATTACAGCGCGCTGTAAAAAAAGCGGCTTTTAATGCACACATTAATAAACACGTTACGCCACATACTTTGCGCCACTCATTCGCTACGCACTTACTGCAAAGCGGCGCTGATATACGCACAGTACAAACACAACTNGGGCACAGCGATATTCGTACAACACAAATNTATACCCATGTTNTACAGCAAGGTGCTAATGGTGTTATTAGCCCTTTTTCAAGATTATAAGCTTCNCTATTTAAAACAAAAAAGCACAACCCACANGAGTTATGCTTTTTTAATTAANCTTAAACCAANTCATTTTACAAACGAATGCCGCCGTCTATTTCTACTACGCGACCGGTAAAAAAGTCGTTTTCGATAATATATTGTGCGGTATGGGCTATTTCTGCAGTTTCACCTAAACGCCCTACTGGAGTTACGCTAAGCATGCGCTCTTTAGCTTCTGGTTTCATTACGTCGGTCATTGCGGTGCTTATAACACCTGGTGCAATTGCGCCTACGCGAATACCAAAACGGCCAAGCTCTTTAGCCCATGTAGTAGTAAGCGCTACAACGCCTGCTTTAGAGGCTGCGTAGTTTGTTTGCCCTATGTTTCCGGCGCGCGCTACGCTCGACATATTTACAATAACGCCACCTTTGCCCGACTCAATCATATGGCTGGCAGCTTCTCGGCCTGCCAAAAACACGCCAGTAAGGTTTACGTCTATTACTGATTGAAATTGCTCAAGCGACATTTTTTTAACTACTTTGCCGTCTTTAGCTTTAATAAACATGCCATCGCGTAAAATACCGGCGTTGTTGATCAATACACCAATATGGCCAAAGTCGCTATTAATGGTGTTAAATACCGCTTCCATTTCGCTCTCGTTGGTAACATTGGCAGCGTAGCCTTGAATACGCGTAGTTACGCCGTCAAGTTGACTTAATTGCTCAGTTGCTGTGTTAAGTGCATCTTGCGCCATATCGATTAGGGCAATGTTTGCGCCCATTTTTGCAAACTTTTGCGCCATAGCAAAACCTAAGCCTTGTGCGCCACCGGTTATTACTACCGTGTTATTTTTAATTTCCACGCGTCACCCCTACTTCGAAAATAATTTAAATATGGCACTAAAATCTTCAGTACCCGCACCTTGGTGCTGCAATGTAGCGTATAAGTCGTTGGCCATTGAACCCATTGGCGTGGCTGATTTACTTTGCTTTGCTGCTTCCATTGCCAAGCCTAGATCTTTCGCCATTAGATCGACCATAAAGCCTGGTTTGTATTCGTTACTTGCAGGAGCCGACTCCATTACACCCGGACACGGGTTATATAACTCTAACGTCCAGTTACGCCCTGAGCTTGCGGTCATTATGTCGCTAAGCACTTTAGGATCTAGGCCATTATTTATGCCCATTTGTAGTGCTTCGCTGGTGCCTGCCATTAAAATGCTCAACAGCATGTTATTACATATTTTTGCTACTTGCCCTGCGCCAATGTCACCTGCATGAAAAATATTTTTGCCGATATCAACCAGCACAGTATTGGCTTTGTCGAACGCGGCTTTATCGCCACCTACAATAAAGGTAAGTGTGCCGGCGGTTGCGCCTGCAACGCCACCCGATACCGGTGCATCTACAAAGCTAATACCTTGCTGTGCTAACTCTTTACCAACCACGCGCGCCGATTCGGCATCTATGGTTGAGCAATCAATAACTAAAGTGGTTTTACTTAAGCTGTTAATTAGCCCATTTTCGCCCAAATAAAGCGCTTTAACATGCTTGCCAGCAGGTAACATGCTAATAAGTATGTCTACGTTGTTGGCACATTGCGTTGCATCTGCGGCTGCGTTTGCACCTTTGCTTTTTAGCTCGTTAACTGTATTTTGGTTTAAGTCGAACACACTTACCGTGTGCCCTGCTTTTATAAGGTTTGCCGCCATTGGCCCACCCATATTGCCTAAACCAATAAATCCTATATTGAGTTTGCTCATAGCTTTAGCCTTGTTGTAATTGTTTAAGTGGGTGGTTATTGCCATAGCGATCTTCAAAAAAGCTATCTACCACTGAGCTTGGCACGTCGCTGAGTGTTTTGTATTGCCAGTTTGGCGCACCGTCTTTGTCGATTAACAATGCACGTACACCTTCTTGAAACTCACCCACTTCGCCGGCACGTACCGACATACCTAGCTCCATTCTAAAACACTCAGCAAGGCTTTTGCCTTTACTGGTTTTTAATTGGCGGCTTACTAACGCACAGCTTAGCGGACAACCATGCTTAAGCGATTTTTGCGCTTTTAGTAGCCATTTGTCGTCTGTGTTTAAGTTTAAAATATAGTCAACCTGTTGTTGTAGCGTAGTAAACTCAGCGAGTTCTTGAATGGTTGCCAAATTTGCTTTGATATTACCTTTAGGTAAACGCCCTGATTGCTGATCTAAATCAGTTAACAGCGTAGTAAGTTTTTCGTGATTTAAGCTGGCCGTTTTACCCCACTTAATGCTGAGTAAACCCGCTAAAAGTGCATCGTATTTGTCTGCTTTTACATAGTGATCGGCAAGGGCAACAAAACGGGCATCGTCGCAATTTATAGACGCTGACGTAAGCCCTAAAAATAATCCAACACTGTGAGGCATTTTATGTAAAAAATAACTGCCGCCAACATCTGGGTATAAGCCAATAGTTTGCTCAGGCATTGCTATACGCGATGTTTCGGTTACTACGCGGTGGCTTGCACCGGCCATTAAGCCTAAACCGCCGCCCATTACAATACCGTTACCCCACACTAATAATGGCTTTTCGTAACAGTGAATTAAATAGTCAAGGCGATACTCTTGCGTAAAAAAATCCTCTACTAAGTCGCTTGCGCTGCCTTGAGCCATAGCGTGGTGCAAACTTACAACATCGCCGCCAGCACAAAAGGCTTTGTCGCCTGCGCCTTTTAATACCACCATGGCAATACTGCTATCTTGCGCCCAAGCTTTTAGTTGCGGCTCTAATAGTTTGATCATTTCAAAATTAAGGGCGTTTAACGACTTTGGTGCATTTAGCGTAGCAAACGCTATTAAAGCACCGTTTGACGCGGTTGCCGTTTCGAATACGACTGCGTCATCTGCATGATTTAATAATGTTAAGCCGCTCATTAGCCGTTCACCCAATTTGCACGACGTTTTTCTAAAAAGGCACTAACACCTTCTTGCTGATCTTCGGTGTCAAATAAGGCCACAAATAACTCACGTTCTAGCGGTAAAATGCTCGCCATAGGCTGATGACGCCCTTTTTGAATCAATGTTTTACATGCTGCAACCGAAGACGGACTTTGATCGGCCACTTGATTAGCTAGTTTAAGTGCTGCAGCAAAGCTTTCGCCTTGTGGAACAACTTCTTCAATTAAGCCAATTTGCAGTGCTTTGTCGGCTTTTAAGCGCTCGCCACATAAAATCATGCGTTTTGCCCAGCCTTCGCCAACCAGCCATGCTAGGTTTTGTGTACCACCAGCGCACGGTAGTAAACCTACTTTAGCTTCAGGAAGCGCCATTTGTGCTTGCTCTTCGGCAATACGAATATCACACGCGAGTGCTACTTCTAAACCACCGCCCATGGCATAGCCATTAATAGCCGCAACCGACACCCCCCTAAAGTTACTAAGTGCTTCAAATGCTTCGCCAAATACGCGCGACATTTCGGCGGCTACGCCTTTATCGCCACCGGCAAACAAGTTTAAGTCGGCACCGGCACTAAAAAACTTTTCGCCTTCGCCGGTAAGCACTAGTGCATAAATATTTTTATTTTTGTTTAGCTTATTAACGGTGTTTTTTAAGGCAATTAATGTGTCTTTGGTCCAGGTATTTGCTGGCGGGTTTGACATAGTTAATATGGCTACATGACCTTCGGTCGTTAATTCAATGCTAGGATTAGACTTAGTATTTGACTCTGACATAAATAACTCCTTATAAAACTTCGCTGGCTGACTCTGCTAAAATACGACGCGCTATAATAACGCGCATAATTTCGTTAGTGCCTTCTAAAATTTGGTGTACACGTACATCACGTACATGGCGCTCTAATGGGTATTCTTTAATATAACCATAGCCACCATGAATTTGCAGGGCGTCGTTACATACGGTAAAGCCCACATCGGTTGCAAAACGTTTTGCCATAGCACAATACGTGGTTTTTTCGCTGTCGTTATTATCAAGCTTAAATGCAGCCAACCTTACCATTTGGCGCGCGGCTACAAGCTCGGTGTTCATATCGGCAATTTTAAACTGCAGCGCTTGAAACGCGGCCAGTGGTTTACCAAACTGAGTACGTTCTTTTAAATATTCTCGGGCCGTATTAAGCGCGGCTTGTGCTGTGCCAATTGAACAGGTTGCAATATTTATGCGCCCGCCATCAAGGCCTTGCATAGCAAATTTAAAACCTTCGCCTTCTGCACCTAATAAGTTATGCGCCGGAATACGCACATCTTCAAAGCTAATTAGGCGTGTAGGTTGTGCGTTCCAGCCCATTTTTTCTTCGGCTTTACCGTATTCAACGCCTTTAGCGTCGGCTGGTACTATAAAGGCCGAAATACCTTTAGGGCCATCGCATCCGGTGCGCGCCATAACGACTAATACTTCGGTTTCGCCCGCGCCCGAAATAAACATTTTTGAGCCGTTAATTACGTATTCGTCGCCATCGCGTACTGCTTTAGTTTTTAGCGATGCGGCGTCTGAACCAGAGCCTGGCTCGGTTAAACAATACGATGCCAGTAAATCGCCAGTAACCAGTTGTTCGCAGTATTTGTCTTTAGCGGCGTCAGTACCAAAGCTTGCTACCATCCAAGTGGCCATATTATGTATGGTTAACATGGCTGTTGTTGCGGTACAGCCCATAGCAAGTTGCTCAAAAATAATGCTTGAATCTAAGCGCGATAAGCCAAGGCCACCGGCTTCTTCTGGCGTGTAAAGGCCACAAAAACCTAGTTCGCCTGCCGCTTTAATCGTGTCTTTAGGAAAAATATGTTCGCGGTCCCACTTAGCGGCGTAAGGTGCGAGTTCTGAGTCAGCAAACTGACGTGCTGTTTGAGCAAATGCTTGCTGATCATCTGATAAATTAAAGTCCATATAGACCTCTTCAATTAGTTATGTGTTGTCTAGGTGATTAGTGAAGAGCAACGAAGGTAATAGGAGTTACCTTCGTGCCCTTCTTTATTATTAATTATGCTTTTTATAAACTATTTATTATGAGTAATTACTTTAAGTTAATGCTCATATTTGGACCCGACGCTATGTCGTCTTCAAACCAACGTGAAGTAATGGTTTTAGTTTCGGTATAAAAACGAATACCTTGCTTACCGTAAGTGTGAGTGTCGCCATAAAACGAGCCTTTCCAACCAGTAAACGAAAAGAACGGCAGTGGCACCGGAATTGGCACGTTAATACCTACTTGGCCTACTTCAATTTCGTGTTGGAACTTACGCGCAACCGCGCCGCTTGAGGTAAACAGCGATGTGCCGTTACCGTATGGGCTGTCGTTTATTAGGGCAATGGCTTCATCTAATGTATCTACAAACATACACGCCAGTACGGGACCAAAAATTTCTTCTTTATATAAGTCCATGTCTTTAGTTACATCGGTAAACAACGTTGGGCCTACCCAGTTACCTTGCTCGTAGCCTTCAACCGTAAAGTTTGAGCCGTCAATTAAACATTTAGCACCTTGCTCTTTACCACCGGCAATAAGCGATAAAATACGTGCTTTGGCAGCCGGTGATGTTTGCGGACCATACGCTGCGCCTGCATCATCCCATACGCCTGGGCGTACACCTTCAAAACCTGCTTTAATTTCATCAACCCAGTCTTTTGCTTGGCCAACAAATACCGCAACCGAGATACCCATACAGCGCTGGCCAGCTGCACCAACCGACGCGCCAACTAAGTTATTTACAACATGCGATTTGCTGGCATCTGGCATAATAACCATGTGGTTTTTAGCACCCACACACGCTTGTACGCGTTTAAGATTTGCTGTGCCTTTTGAATAAATATAAGCGCCAACGCCACACGAACCAACAAACGAAATAGCGCGTACTGCTTTGTCCTCTAGTATGCGATCTACTTGTGGTTTTGTACCATGTACTACTTGTAACACGCCTTTTGGCGCGCCAGCTTCCATAAATAACTCAGCTAAGCGCATTGGCGTAAGTGGATCTTGCTCAGACGGTTTTAAAATAAAGGTGTTACCACACACAATTGCCAGCGGAAACATCCATAATGGGATCATTGCCGGAAAGTTAAACGGCGTAATACCCGCACACACACCTAATGGTTGCATATAAGAATAAGTATCGATTTTACGCGCTACGTTTTCCATGGTTTCGCCCATCATTAATGACGGTGCGTTAGCCGCTTGCTCAACTACTTCAATACCACGCCATACGTCGCCTTTGGCGTCTTCAAATGTTTTACCCAGCTCATGACAAATAATAGTGGCAAGCTCGTCGTGGTGCTCTTTTAATAGCGCAGCGTATTTCATCATAATGCGCGCGCGCTCAGTAATTGGCACATCTTTCCACGTTTTAAACGTTTCTGAAGCCGAGGCAATAGCTGCATCCATTTCTGCATCTGTGGTGCAAGGTACTTGGGCTAGCACTTCTTGGTTGGCTGGGTTTATTACGTCAATAAGTTCTTTTGAGCTTGATTGAATAAATTCGCCATTAATCAGTAGTGGTACTTGGTGCATAATTAAATCCTGTTTTATAAGAGTGTTAGTGCAGCTTTATTATTATAATTAGCGCTGCATTGATTATTATTTTGTGATAAAAAATTAAAGTGCTTCTACTGCCATGGCAACGGCTTCACCGCCACCAATACATAAAGACGCTACGCCTTTTTTAAGGCCGCGATTTTTAAGTGCATGAATAAGCGTTACTAATATACGTGCGCCGCTTGCACCAATTGGATGGCCCAATGCACAAGCACCGCCATTTACGTTTACTTTGCTTTCATCTAGTTTAAGCTCGTTAATAGCAAGCATAGTAACCATGGCAAACGCTTCGTTAATTTCCCACAGGTCAACATCGGCTGTAGTCCAACCGGCTTTTTCTAGTACCTTGTTCATTGCGCCCACTGGCGCTACTGTAAATTCGCTTGGTTTTTGAGAATGTGTGCTGTGCGCTACAATTTTACAAAGCGGGGTTAAGCCCTGCTCTTTGGCTTTTGACTCGCTCATTAAAATAAGTGCTGCGCCACCGTCTGAAATTGACGATGAGTTAGCGGCTGTAATAGTGCCGTCTTTTTTAAATGCAGCACGCAGGCTCGGGATTTTTTCTGGGCGGGCATTACCTGGCTGCTCGTCAATGGCAACGGTAACGTCGCCTTTGCGTGTTTGCATAGTGTGCGGTGCAACTTCGTTATTAAAGCTGCCGTTTTCAATTGCGGCTTTTGCTTTGGTAAGCGAGCTTAGTGCAAAGTTATCCATTTGTTCACGGCCTATACCGTATTCATCGGCGGTGTCTTGTGCAAAACAACCCATAGCTTTGTTGTCGTAAGCATCTTCAAGGCCATCGCTCATCATGTGATCTTTAATTTCGCCATGCCCCATGCGCATGCCGCCGCGAGCTTTAGGAATAAAATACGGTGCATTACTCATACTTTCCATGCCACCAGCCACTGCTGAGTTTATAGAGCCCGCTTTAATTAGATCATGTGCCAACATTGCCGCTTTTAAGCCCGAGCCACACACTTTATTTATAGTGGTAGCGCCCGTGCTAAGTGCTAGGCCTGCTTTTAACATTGCTTGACGAGCAGGCGCTTGGCCTACACCAGCAGGTAATACACAGCCCATAATTACTTCATCAATAGCATCTGTGCTTAGGCCTGTTTCTGCCAATGCACTAGCAATAGCGGTTGCCCCCAGCTCAGTTGATTGCGCATCATTAAGTGCGCCCATAAATCCACCCATAGGGGTGCGTTTTGCTGCTACAATAACAACGGCTTCAGTAGTCATAAAAAGGCTCCATTTAGTAATTGGCACCGTGCAATTAAATGCGCTGAGCCAAACAATTTATTTATAATCTGTTTACGAGCATACATAATATTTACGTTTACGCCAACGTAAATCTAAAATCAACTTTTAGTTGACTGTAAAAACTGTAAACTTATTTGTATTATGTTTCATTACACTTCAGTAAAAACGCCTGCGCAGGCTTTAAAGCCTAACTTTAATGAAAGTTTACTCGCCATTTTCATTAGTCTAAAGTATTACATAAACATCTTGCTTTACCTTTACGTAAACTTCACTTATATTGGGGTTATTCGAATGAGGTAAACACTATTATGAAACCAGATAATCAATCAAGCTTTGCAACGTCGGCCACTGTGCCTGCCAATAACGAACAAACTTTTAGTATTAGCGAACTCGCAAAGGAGTTTGACATTACCACCCGCTCTATCCGCTTTTATGAAGACCAAGGGCTTGTTACGCCAAGTAGAAATGGCCAAACCCGCATTTACTCTAAACGCGATAAAGTACGCTTAAAATTAATTTTACGTGGTAAACGCTTAGGTTTTACGCTGGCAGAAACAGGACGTTTGTTTGAACTTTACGACGCCGACAAATCAAGTGCTAAGCAGCTGGTAACTATGCTGGACCTTATTAGCGAGAAAAAAGCCGACCTATCACAACAAATGGACGACATTAAAGTTGTTCTTATGGAATTGGTAACAGCCGAGCGCCGTTGCCGCGACACACTTAATAAAATAGATGAGTAATACGCGGTATTAACTTAATCAATCACACAGGAATGAATCATGAGCACTATTTCACTATATAAAGAAATGAACTTTGGCCTTGGCGAAACCGCCGATATGATCCGCGGACATGTAAACAGCTTTGCCAGCCAAGAAATTGCCCCACTAGCCGAAAAAACTGACCTTGATAACGCTTTCCCAAATCAACTTTGGCCACAAATGGGCGAAATGGGTTTATTGGGAATGACAGTAGCTGAAGAATTTGGCGGTGCTGGTTTAGGTTATTTAGAGCATGTTATTGCCATGGAAGAAATTAGCCGTGCAAGTGCTTCTATTGGCCTAAGCTATGGTGCGCATTCAAACCTGTGTGTAAACCAAATTAATCGTAACGGTACGCAAGCCCAAAAAGAAAAATACTTGCCTAAGCTTATTAGCGGTGAGCACATTGGTGCCCTTGCTATGAGCGAGCCAAATGCGGGTTCAGACGTAGTTTCAATGAAGCTTAAAGCCGAGAAAAAAAGTGATAAGTACATTTTAAACGGTAATAAAATGTGGATCACCAATGGTCCAGATGCGCATACTTTAGTTATTTACGCTAAAACCGATTTAACTGCCGGCGCAAAAGGTATTACTGCATTTATTGTAGAGAGCGACTTTCCTGGTTTTTCAACCGCGCAAAAGCTCGACAAACTTGGTATGCGTGGCTCAAATACCTGTGAACTGGTATTTGAAAACTGCGAAGTACCCGAAGAAAACATTTTAGGTAACTTAAACGAAGGCGTTAAGGTATTAATGAGCGGCCTAGACTACGAGCGCGTAGTACTTGCAGCAGGCCCACTGGGTATTATGCAGGCGTGTATGGATATTGTTGTACCTTATATTCATGAGCGCAAACAGTTTGATACGCCTATTGGTCAGTTTCAGTTAATTCAAGGTAAAGTAGCCGACATGTATACGCAAATGAACGCCGCACGCTCGTATGTATATACAGTGGCTCGCTCGTGTGATCGCGGTGAAACCACCCGTAAAGATGCTGCCGGTGCTATTTTATATGCAGCCGAGCTGGCAACTAAAATGGCGCTAGATGCCATTCAAATTTTAGGTGGCAATGGTTATATAAACGAATACGCAACGGGCCGCCTACTACGTGATGCCAAATTATATGAAATTGGTGCAGGTACCTCAGAAATACGCCGTATGCTAATTGGCCGCGAACTTTTCACTGAAAGCCGTTAAGGATTAAATAATGACGATTTTAACATCGAGCGTTAATCCTCACGATCCAACGTTTGTACAAAACCATAAAAATATGTCGGCGTTGGTAGATGATTTACGTAATAAAGTGGCAACCATTAGCCAAGGTGGCGGCGCTGCATTAAAAGAGCGCCACGAAGGCCGCGGTAAATTATTTGTACGCGACCGTATTAGCACTTTAATTGACGAAGGTTCGCCATTTTTAGAAATTTCGCAATTTGCCGCCTTTGGTGTTTACGAGCAAGAAATTGCGTGTGCCGGTGTAGTAGCCGGTATTGGCCGTGTTAAAGGTGTTGAATGCATGATTATTGCAAACGATGCCACGGTTAAAGGCGGTACTTACTTTCCGCTAACGGTTAAAAAGCATTTACGCGCGCAAGATATTGCTGAACGTTGCCATTTACCTTGCATTTATTTAGTTGATTCGGGCGGTGCAAACTTGCCAGAGCAAGATGATGTATTTCCCGATAAACTGCATTTTGGCCGTATATTTTACAACCAAGCCCGTATGTCGGGTAAAGGTATTCCGCAAATTGCTGTGGTTATGGGTTTATGTACCGCAGGCGGTGCCTATGTACCGGCCATGGCCGATGAAAGCATAATTGTAAAAGATCAAGGCACTATATTTTTAGCGGGTCCGCCTCTTGTTAAAGCTGCAACCGGTGAAGTAGTAACCGCCGAAGAGCTTGGTGGTGCCGACGTGCACTGTAAAACATCGGGAGTTGCCGATCATTACGCGCAAAATGACGAACATGCGTTGTCGATTGCGCGCCAATGTATAGCGCGTACTAATTACACCCGCCCTACTGCGCCGTTGCTAGAGGAAGTTAAAGCACCTCGTTATGATATTAACGAGCTTTACGGCATTGTTGGCACCGATCTTAAAAAGCCATTTGATGTACGCGAAGTAATAGCGCGCACAGTTGATGATTCATCGTTTGACGAATTTAAACGCTACTTTGGCGAAACCCTAGTAACGGGGTTTGCGAGTATTTATGGCCACCCAGTGGGCATAGTCGCTAACAACGGTATTTTGTTTAGTGAGTCGGCGCAAAAAGGCGCGCACTTTATTCAGCTATGTACGCAGCGCAACATTCCTTTAGTGTTTTTACAAAACGTAACCGGCTTTATGGTAGGTAAAAAATACGAAGCCGAAGGTATAGCTAAACACGGCGCTAAAATGGTTATGGCGGTATCGTGTGCCGATGTGCCTAAATTTACCGTACTGATTGGTGGCTCATATGGCGCAGGTAACTACGGCATGTGTGGCCGTGCATTTGAACCTACCATGATGTGGATGTGGCCCAATGCGCGTATTTCTGTAATGGGCGGCGAGCAAGCAGCCGGTGTAATGACGCAAGTTAAGCAAGACGGTTTAGCCCGTAAAGGCCAAAGCATGAACGAGCAAGAAGTAATTGACTTTAAACAGCCAATTATTGATCAGTACGAAGAGCAAGGACATCCGTATTATGCCAGCGCCCGCTTATGGGATGACGGCATTATTGATCCTGCCGACACACGTAGCGTTTTAGGACTTGCCTTAAGTGCCGCTAGTAATGCACCAGTGCAAGAGTCGAAATTTGGCGTATTTAGAATGTAATCGGAGCGTAAAATGTCAGTTACTCTACAAATAACAAAATCAAATGTGGCGGTACTCGTTTTAAGCCGCCCCGAAAAACGCAATGCATTTAACAGCGAAGTCATTCAAGAGCTTATAAAATGTATTGAACATGCTAATACGCTCGATATTCGCGCCTTGGTGTTAAAAACTGAGGGCAAACATTTTTCAGCCGGTGCCGATTTAGCCTGGATGAAATCGATGGCAGATAACAATGTTAACGATAATTTAGCCGATTCAATGCAGTTAGCTAAATTAATGCAAGTGTTAGCAACAAGCCCGCACCCTACTATTTGTGCCGTGCAAGGTGCTGCGTTTGGTGGCGCTTTNGGTTTAATTGCCTGTTGCGACATTGCAATATGCCAAGACAATGCACAATTTTGCCTAAGCGAAGTNAAGCTGGGGCTTATTCCTGCGGTTATTAGCCCTTATGTAATTAAAGCCATTGGTGAACGTGCAGCGCGTAGATACTTTTTAACTGCTGAGGTNTTTGATGCGCATACNGCTAAGCAACTNGGGTTAATTCATCAAGTAACCGGTAATTTAGAATGTGCGCTCGACGCTATGCTGCAAACATTGATTGATAATGGCCCGGTTGCAGTAAAAGCGGCAAAAGCACTTATTAACGATGTAGCAAATAAAGAAATAACCGATGAGCTAATTGAGCTTACCGCTCATCGTATTGCCAAAATTCGTGTATCGGATGAAGGCCAAGAAGGCTTAAGCGCTTTTTTTGACAAACGTCCACCACAATGGCAACTGTAGGATCAATTATGAACGTAAATAAATTACAAAAAATACTCATTGCTAACCGTGGTGAAATAGCGTGCAGAATAATGCGCAGTGCTAAATTAATGGGCTTAACCACAGTTGCTGTGTATTCAGACGCTGATAAGCACGCCCAGCATGTAAAAATGGCTGACGAAGCCTACCACATTGGCCCAGCGCCCAGTAAAGACTCGTATTTAGTTGCCGATAAAATACTGCAAGTAGCAAAAGACAGCGGCGCAGATTGTATTCACCCTGGTTATGGGTTTTTGTCTGAAAACAGCACGTTTGCCAACGCATGTGAAGCAAATAATATTGTATTTGTTGGACCACCAGCAAGCAGCATTGAAGCTATGGGCTCTAAAACGCGCGCTAAAGAAATTATGGCCGCGGCTAATGTGCCATTAGTACCTGGTTATTATGGCGACAAGCAAGATCCTGCTTTTTTACAAGCAGAGGCCGAAAAAATTGGCTACCCGGTACTGATCAAAGCAGCATTTGGTGGCGGTGGTAAAGGCATGCGCGTGGTAAATCATGCTAATGAATTTATTAGCGCACTTGAAGGCGCACAGCGTGAAGCCGTTGCTGGTTTTGGTAATGACCTAGTATTGCTAGAGCGTTACGTTAACCAACCACGCCACGTAGAAGTACAAGTGTTTGCCGATAACCACGGTAACTGTGTTTATTTAGGCGATCGTGACTGCTCGTTGCAACGTCGTCATCAAAAAGTAATTGAAGAAGCCCCTGCCCCGGGTTTATCAGACGAGTTGCGCAAAGAAATGGGTGAAGCCGCGGTGCGTTGCGCTCTTGCAATAAACTATCGCGGTGCAGGTACAGTTGAGTTTTTACTGTGTGGCGATGAGTTCTTCTTTATGGAAATGAACACGCGTCTGCAAGTAGAGCACCCGGTTACCGAAATGGTTACTGGTGTTGACTTAGTTACGTGGCAAATTAATATTGCCGGCGGGCAAACACTGCCACTCAAACAAGCTGATATTAAATTGCAAGGCCACAGCTTTGAAGCGCGTATTTACGCTGAAGACCCTGCTAATGAGTTTATTCCGTGCTCAGGCACAATTGAAGCACTTTATACCCCGCTAAACAGTGAGTTTGTACGCATTGATACTGGCATTGCTGCCGGTGACGAAATTAGCCCATATTACGACCCCATGATAGCCAAGTTAATTGTGCATGATGATAATCGCGAACAAGCGCTGAGCCGTTTACAACACGCGCTTGAGCAATTTCACTTAGCGGGCTTTAGTACTAACATTGGCTTTTTACATAACTTAGCTGTGCACCCTAGCTTTAAACAAGGCGCGCCTAGCACTCACTTTATTGCCGAGCAAGGCGATTCGTTAGTGTCGGTTGATCAATCTTTGCGCCAAGCAAGCCAGCTTATTGCAGCCTTTACTTATTTAGAGCACTTAGTTAGCACCCAAGAAGCGCCAAATGCAAGCCCTTGGCAACAACTAAGTGGCTTTGCCCTTAATGCGCCGCAAAGCGTTAAAATTGCGTTTGTTGATTTAACCCTTAATGCGGTTAAAACGAAAAATGGCTACAGTATTACCCATAATGAGCACGTATTTAATATTCAAGGCAGTTTAAATAATGGCCTTTGTAGTGTATTTATTAATGGCGAAAAACACACAGCCCACGTAAGTCGCGTTAATAACGTGATCACCGTAATGCACAAAGCACTGCAA
>JGI1221J13441_10000618_pt1 | contig 15678 bp, 10 predicted proteins | sample LakVidmifraction_4_FD_13441 | JGI IMG/M metagenome (IMG submission 13441) | reverse complement strand
TTTGTGCTGAGCGTTTAGGAGAATCTAGTCCTTGAGATTAGCAGGTGCGAATAAAGGAGTTGAACTAAAGTGAACCATTGAAGAGGTGTCGAGAAGTTGCTACCTCCAGTCAAAAGCTACGAAGTATGACACGGAGTGAAAAGTAATGTTAGCAGTAACATTAATTACAGAGATAACCTATTTATTTTCTGTGAGGCTGGCGTCATTCAGATGGCAAGAACTTTATTTGGGCTTATTTACGGAACTTGGGAACCTGTATAACATTGCAAAGGGAAATGCACAATAAGAACAACTTAGAGGCAAAATACCGATGTGTTATATAGGGGCGGACTCATTCGTAGTAGTGTTGAAAGTTCTGTAATGGAACTGGAGCAAAGGGATGAGCTAATTATATTTACATTTAGCCAACTTGCAAAAGGATGAGTTTATATTTGTAAATAAAAATTAGAAGAGCCGGTGAGGGGAGACTTTCAAGCACGGTTCTGTGAGAGGCTTGGGGTGAAATTCCCCTGGTCTACTCGATTACAACAACGTTAGCACACATATATAAAAAACATTATCTTTGAAAAAAATTATTAGTAGTCTCGATAGTTTAACTGGTAAAACCTGGCGGCATTCAAGGCAAGGAGCAATGATTTTTAACCATCAGAAGTAGGTTCGAGGCCTGCTCGAGACACTAAAGCTCCTTGCCTATTTTAATTAAAATTTTAATGAGTAACCTGAATAATATTCAAAGAAAGATTAGCGAAGGTGTTTCTGGATGGTTACTTTTTGAATTTCATTGTTTTCGAGGATTAATTTTCAGCGAGAAATATCTGGCATATCCTGTTGGTCAAATATTAAATGGCGTTACAGAGTATAAAACACAAACAGAGATTAACCATCCTTTGACCAATAAAGCCCAAGGAAGACCACTCCAAGTAGATTTTGTTCTCTTGGAAAACAGCGAATGGAAATACGCAATAGAAACAAAATGGATTGGAGACAGTAAAATTTCTATAGGTTCTTTAATTTGGGATTTAATTCGACTACAAAATTTATTTGCCGAACATACAGATATTAAATGTTACTTTTTATTAGCTGGATTTAATAAAAAAATAGAGAATCTATTCACAGAAATAGAAATAACATACAATAAGGATTCAATCAAGATGAATTCAATTACTTCTATAAATCAAAGTAAGCTAACCTTCAATTTAAACAATTTAGATTCCGGAACTAAAATCTTTTTAAACAAGAAGATAGATAAATATCCTAAATTTAAATTGTACTCAAAAATATTTTGCAAACCTGCGCATAAGTACCCGAATTCGGAAGTTTATAATATGACTTTTTCCACTTATACTTTCGAAGTCCTAAAACCGAACGAAACCTTAAAAATTAAGAGTCTATAAATATACGTGTGCTAAGTCGGTTATCGCAAATAGCGGGTAATCCAATGAAAAGTGATATTTTAGAGTCCAATTAACAAACTAACTACGCCGACAAGAGCAAATGGGAACCAAGACCGCTGTGCGCAAGTTGAAAAAAAATTATGGCAATAAAGAAAATAGCAGATTTTATAATTGAACTTCAGAAAATTCCGAGGTTGCGTTTGTCTGAATTATTTTTTCGAGGACATTCAGATTTTGATTACACATTGGAGCCGAGTATATTTCGGAATCGTAAGCACATTGCAAACGAACATAATCTGTACAAAGAATTCATTTTGAGAACACCGACCGACTTTGTGAATGAAAAGACTACTTTAGAAAAGCTGGTCAAGATGCAACACTATGGATTGCCGACAAGACTACTTGACTTAACAACAAACCCTTTAGTGGCTTTATATTTTGCTTGTAGTAGTAAAAACAAGAAAAATGGTCAAGTTGTGGTTTTTAGAATACCAAAAAAAGATATTAAATATTATGATAGCGACACAGTAAGCGTTCTTTCAAATATTGCTAAACGACCAAATAATTTCAGCGTTGAAAAAATTCGCCTATTAGACAGAAAGAGCTTTAATGACGAAACAGATATAGCATATTTAATTCACGAAATCAAGGAAGAAAAATCATATTTTCAGTCAATTATTGACCCAAAAGATGTTGAAAGAGTTGTAGCTGTAAAGGTTAAGCAAAGCAACAGCCGAATTATCAAACAAAGTGGAGCGTTTTTAATTTTCGGTGTAGATGGTAAAAAAGCTAATCCAGCTAAAATACCAACAGATTGGGCACTAAATTTAGACATAAAAGGAGTTGATTTTAAAATAGACAATGACAGTAAAGATGACTTACTAAAGGAGCTGAATGTATTGGGAATTAATGAGTCAACCTTATTTCCTGAATTGGAAAACCAAGCTAAACATCTGAAAAAACATTATGGATAAGCCTGCGCACAATAACTAAGCGTTCGTGTGGCCGGTACGGCCAAACATGAACGCCCTGTTGACTGAACCGTTTGTTTGCCGATTGTCCCTATGGAGATTGGTCTGTTTGTGTGATGGTTTTTTAGGGGAAGGCAACTACAGTTTTTTTTATTTTCTTATTACCCGGAGCTTTACAAAACCATTTTAATGGCATTATATCCAACTGATCCCGTAAACCCTAATTTCTTCCCCATTCCCAAGTTTAAAAAGCTTATTTTAGTCCATAATTGGCAGTAAACTTAGGTTCTTGGACAGACTGACGTTATGTACTAGTTTACATAAATCCTTAATAAAATAAAATATGAAAACATTCGTGATACTTTTCTTACTTTGCTTCAATAGCATAACTATTTTAGGACAACAGACTGTTGTAACGGAGATTGATGATAACGGTAAATTGGCTGGACAATCAGTTATAGAATTTGAAGATAAATCGGCTGAGGACATTTATAATAAAGCCGAAGAATGGATAGCTTTTACGTTCATGAATACAGAAAGTGTGACCCAATCAAAAGTAGAAAATAAAATGTTGCGATTAAAAGGAATCTCCAAATCCGCATTAGGCCCCTTTATGGGATTTGAGTTTGATTTGTCCTATCAAATCCAATTAGATATTAAAGAAGGAAAATTAAGATTTACTGCAAATGAATTAAACCAAGTTTCCCAAGCTCCTCCGTATACAAAAACGTCTTTAGAGCTTTTGTTTAAAAAAGGAAAATTGAAACAAAAGAAGGGTTTCATAAAAATGAAAAGTCAAATTGATGAGACACTGACTCAAATTCAAGAAAGCCTAATTTCTCAAATTACTGGAAAAGGAAAAGATGATTGGTAAAAGATATCAATCACCAGCACAAAACAACGCATATCAAAGATTGCGGTTTAAGTGTTAAAACGAAAGTACAAACATAAATTAACAGCGTAAAATCAATTTTAACCTGTAGCCATATTTCAGGACAACAAGACAGATTCTTTGTTTATCGGTTTTAATCTAGGCTTACAAAGCCATTTTAATGGCTTTATATCCAACCGATCCCGTAAACCCTGATTTCTACCCCATTCCCAAGTTTAAAAAGCTTATTTTAGTCCATAATTGGCAGAAAACTCACGTTTTTAGACAGATTGACGTTTTGCATAATTGGAATTAGTAGATATGAAAAAGGTAGTTTATGTAGATATGGATAATGTTTTGGTTGATTTTCAATCTGGAATTGATCAGTTAAATGACGACATATTTAAAAAATATGATGGAAGACTAGACGAAGTTCCTGATATTTTCGGTTTGATGCAACCAATGGAAAATGCCATTGAATCATATATTGAATTAACCAAACATTATGATGTTTACATATTGTCAACCTCACCTTGGGAAAATGAGACAGCACTGATTGATAAGTTAAGATGGGTTAAAAAATTTCTTGGAGAGGTTGCTTATAAAAGATTGATCCTGTCTCATCATAAAAACTTAAACAAAGGGGATTATTTAATCGATGACAGAATTAAGAATGGAGCCAAAGAATTTGAGGGTGAACATATTCATTTTGGTAAAGATCAATTTCCAAATTGGGAAAGTGTCTTAAAATATCTTTTGAACCAAACAATGAACAACAAAAAATAAACCCCATTAAAAGGGGTGTTTATTCAAACCCGTACCCACAATTAGAATAAAACACCAAAACAAGAATAAAACAAAATGAATAAACAGCCAAAACCAGACTCTAAAAAATATACGGACTTGATATCCGAAATTCAAAAAGGACAAATTAAAATCCCGAAATTCCAACGGGATTTCGTTTGGAGTATTGATAAAACCGCAAAACTTTTGGATAGTATCCTTAAAGGTTATCCAATTGGCACGTTTATTCTTTGGGAAACAAACGAGAGATTAAACGATATAAAAAATATCGGAAATCTTGAATTGCCACCAATTCCAGACGATATAAAAGTGCAGTATGTTTTAGACGGACAACAACGAATAACCTCGCTCTACGCTGCATTTTTGGGTGCATCAATTCAAAAAGAAGGCGAAAAAAAGATTACCAACTATGGTTCAATTTTCGTTGACTTGGAGGGAGATATTAACAACAACGATGAGCAGATTATACTTTCCGAAGAATCTGACGGTACAAATATAACTCTAAACAAATTATTAAATTCCAAATACAGCGAATTAAGAGAAGCATATTCAAATGACGAAATAGACAAAATACAAGGTTATAAAGAAACATTCACTACATATGACTTTTCTACTGTTGTACTTCGTAAGGAAGATATAGATTCAGCAATTGAAGTTTTTACCCGAATTAATACAGGTGGACAGACTTTGACGCTATTCGAAATAATGTCTGCAAAAACCTATGATGAAGAGCAGAATTTTGACATGCAAGACAAATTTCAAAAATTGCTTAAAAAACTAAAAGACAGCAAATACGACACAATTTCAAGTACGGTAATTTTAAACGTATTAGGTTTAATTTTAAGCAAAAACAACGAATGTAAGAGAAAGGTGATTTTACAATTAGACAAACAAGGTATAATTGATATTTGGGACGATATGATTTCAGCACTTAAAGAGAGTGTCGATTATTTCCGTTCCGTTTATAGAATTCCTGTTTCAACACTTTTACCATATGATACACTTTTAGTGCCTTTCAGTTACTTTTTCTACTATCATAAGGAAAAACCAAAAGGAGAGCAGATTAAATATTTGGAGGAGTTTTTTTGGAGAATTTCGTTGTCGTTTAGATACTCCAGTTCGACTGAATCGAAACTTGCTCAAGACATTAAAAGAATAGACCAAATCCTAAAAGGAGAAAGACCAAACTATGATGATATCAAAGTGTTTTTGAGTACGCCAAGGGATTTAATAGATACAGGTTTTAGTGCAGGAAACAGTTTTTGTAAAGCTGTTCTTTGCTTACTGGCATACTATGAGCCAAAAGATTTTCAAGACAATGGAAAAGTCATACTTGACAATTCTTGGCTAAAAATGGCGAATAGTAGAAATTACCACCATTTTTTTCCAAAATCATATTTGAGAAAACGTGGAATTGGCAATGAAAACAGCATCGTGAATATTACATTGGTTGGTGCAGACCTTAATAAACGTAAAATTGGAGCAAAAGCACCATCGATTTATATTCAAGAATTTATGGATGAAAATGATGGTTTGCCTAAATCGATAAAATCCCATTTGATTGACAATATCGATGAGTTTGGAATTTATAGCAATGATTATTCTGTGTTTTTGGAAAAACGTGCAAATGCAATATTTAAGGCTTTAAAAAATCGAATCGAATTAAAGAACAAAGACGTAATCGAAGACAAAGAACTGAAAGAACTTATTTTAATCGGAGAAAACGAGAAGTTAGAAATGAAATCAACTTTACGTTATGATTTGAGAGAAAACATTGTCAACAAAAAATTAGAATACGTAATTGCCAAAACCGTTTCGGCATTTTTGAACAGTGAAGGTGGAATTTTAATTATTGGCGTGGATGATAACGGAAATGCTTTAGGACTTCAAAAAGATATCGAAACAATATCTAAAAAAGACATTGACGGATTTGAATTGCATTTAAGAAATATTATAAATAAACATTTGGGTTCTCATTTTGAAAAGTATCTAAAGATTACGTTTCCAACAATAGATGACAAAACTATCTGCAAAGTAAAAATCCTGAAAAGTGGGAAACCTGTATTCGTAAACTCCGAGGGAAGAGACAGTTTTTATGTCCGAAATGGAAATTCATCAATACCGAAAAATAGAGAGGAGCAAAGTGAGTACGAAAAGCTACAATGGAAATAATAACTGTGGCAACTACCTATAAAAAATAGCGGAGTAAGTGCTAAAACGAAATTATAAACATAAAATAAAGGTCAGTTATAAACCGAAGAGTTAGTGCATAAAAATAGCTACTGCGTTTATACAAGAACATGCTACACAAGCTGAAAAAAGAGCCATCCGTACAAATTGCACGTTTGCTTTTGCTACGACACTCGAAGACAATGCTTCGGCAAAACAAAGGAGCTATTTTCGCAAAGGCGCCAATTTTAACAGCTACATTTACAGATATAAAAATTGTAATATTTAACAAGATAATTTAATGGATCAAAAAGTTCACAATAAAATAGTAAATTTCATCTGGGGCATAGCAGATGACGTGTTAAGAGATGTTTTCGTGAGAGGTAAATACCGTGACATCATTTTGCCTTTTACGGTGGTTAGAAGATTAGATGCTCTGCTTGTTCCCACAAAAGAAAAAGTGTTGGAAACAGTTGAGTTCCTGAAAAAGGAAAATATTGATGACAAATCTGCTTTGAAGGCAGTAACTGGTTTTCCTTTTTGGAATACGTCAAAATTCACTTTTGAAAGTTTGCTTAATGATTCCGACAATATTGACAGCAATCTAGAAGTATATTTGGACGGCTTCAGCCCAAATGTGCAAGAAATCATTGGAAAGTTCAAACTGAGAAATCAGTTGGAAACCATGAAGGAAAATGAAATAACCTACTTACTGATTGAAAAACTTTCCTCTAAAGAAGTAAACCTAAGTCCCGAAGAAGCCCTTAATGGAAAAGGAGAAATAATGCCTCCTTTGACCAATCTTGGAATGGGTTATGTTTTTGAGGAGTTGATTCGAAAATTTAACGAAGAAAATAACGAAGAAGCGGGAGAACACTTTACGCCACGGGAAATCATTAAATTGATGACGCATATTATGTTTACACCTGTTAAAGACCAAATTAGAAAAGGAACTTATTTGATTTACGACCCTGCTTGTGGTAGTGGTGGAATGCTAACTGAAGCGGAACATTATGCTCATAAAGTAACGGAGAATAAGGCTTCTTTCTTACTATACGGACAAGAAGTAAACCCTGAGACTTTTGCCATTTGTACTTCGGATATGTTAATCAAAGGGGAAAAACCTGAAAACATTGCTTTTGGTTCTACCCTTTCTAAAGATGGCTTTTCAAGTCTGAATTTCGACTTTATGCTTTCTAATCCTCCATATGGTAAAACATGGAAGTTAGATGAAAATGCCATTGTGGATGATAGAGGTAAGAAAGGTAAAGAGAACATTAAAGACCCACGTTTTGGAGAGGGTCTACCTTTTATTGATGATGGACAGTTATTATTCCTCATGAATATGGTCAGTAAAATGAAACATAACACTGTGCTAGGTAGCAGAATATCGAGTGTTCATAGTGGTTCGGCTTTGTTTACAGGTGACGTTGGAAGTGGAGCAAATGAGATAAGAAAACATCTTATCGAAAATGATCTTCTAGATTGTGTCGTAGCTCTCCCGACAAACATATTCTACAATACTGGTATTCCAACTTATCTTATCTTTTTAAACAATAGGAAGGAGAGTAAAAGAAAGGGCAAAATTCAATTAATAAATGCTCTAGACTTATACAAAAGATTGGATAAAAGTCTTGGCGATAAAAACTGTGAACTAACCAGTGATCATATAGACCAAATCACTCAATTGTATATGGATTTTGAGGATACCAATATTTCTAAAATCTTCCCGAACGAACACTTTGGATACAACAAATTAACAGTAGAACGCCCATTGCGTTTATCTGCTCAATTTACAATAGAAGCTATTGCACCCTTACGTTTTCGCAAAGACATGATGAATGTAATGTCATGGGCTTATGAAAAGTTTGGAGAGGATGTTTACACAAAATTAGATGAATTCGCACCACAAATAGGAGCTTATCTAAAGAAGAACGAAATCAAGTTAAAAGCCACAGCCAAAAAGATCTTATTAAGCGAGCAGTTCTGGAATGAGCAATTGGAAATGCTTCAAGAAACTGAGAAACTTATTGCTAAAATTGGCACAGACCAACATGACGATTTTAACGAATTTAAGGAATTGGTAACCAAAACAATTAGACAAGAAAAACTAAAGCTAGATGGCAATGCCCAAAAACGCATTTTTGATGCAATTACTTTCATAAACGAAGATGCTGAGCGAGTAATTAAAAAAATAGAAAAAGATGGGTCTATTATTTACGAAGCGGATACGGATTTAAGAGACTTTGAAAAAGTACCGCTTAGCCAAAATATCAATTCGTTTTTTGATAATGAAGTACTACCATATGTGTCCGATGCATGGATAGACAATACTAAAACAGGAAAAGGTTTCGAAATAGCCTTTTATAAATATTTCCACAAGTATGAACCACCAAAATTTGATGAACTTACATTGAAGTTGAATACGTTCAATGAATATCAACCTATTCAATATGACTATTTAAATGAGTTACCCCACGATTGGAATATTGTTCCCAATATTTCTCTTTTTGAAGAAAGAATAACAAGAAATAAAAATGATTATGAACTACTTTCTGTGACAATATCAAATGGAGTAGTTCGTCAAACTGAAATTGACAAAAATGACACCTCAAATAGCGATAAATCAAAATATAAACTTGTAAAGAAAAATGACTTAGTATATAATAAAATGAGGATGTGGCAAGGTTCTACAGGTATAAGTAAATACACTGGAATAGTAAGTCCCGCTTATATTGTAATAAAACCAAAGAAAGGCATTTGTCCTCTATTCTTTCACTACATGTTTAGATCAAGTTTTTATGTGAACTATAGCAAACGATTTTCCTACGGTTTGTGTGATGATCAATTAAGTCTGAGATATACTGATTTTAAAAGAATGTACTCAGTTGTCCCTCCGTATGAAACGCAAGTTAAAATTGCTCAAATTCTTGACTTTGTAGATAAATATTTAAATCAAAAATTAGAACAAATACAGAAAGTTTTAGGTCGAAGAATTATAATCCAAAGTACAGCAATTGAAAACAGCTTTTATGACAGCTTGGTATGGAGTTTAGTTACTGGAAAATTCAATACAGAAACAGTAAATTTTGAGGATTTAAAACAATCTATTGATGGATTGTTTGTACAAAAAACTGAGAAAGAATATATATGATTATGCCATTTACAGATACATCAGAAAAAGGTTTTCAAAAATACATTGTCAAAGAACTGGTAGAGAAAAACCACTTTGTAGAAAGTGTTTCCAATGATTTTGACAAGGAGTTTTGCATCAACCCTGCTCAACTCTGGGAGTTTATTAAAACCACTCAGCCTGAAGCGTATAAAATGATTGAACGTAAAGGCAAACGTGCCTTTTTAGTACGTTTAGATGAAAAGCTACGCAAGTTAGGTGTGATAGAAGTATTGCGTAAAGGAGTAAAACACTTCGATAAAACAGTAGACTTATTTTACCGTCAGCCTTCTTCGTCTTACAATGCCAAAGACAAAAAGAAGTACGATTCTAATATCTTTTCGGTTACACAAGAATTAGTGTACAGTAATGACAATGCTAATCGCTTAGACCTCACAATTTTTGTAAATGGTATACCGGTAAGCACCTGTGAATTAAAAAACCCATTAAGTGGTCAAACTATCCATAACGGTATTCGTCAATACCAAAATGACAGAGACCCAAAAGAAAAAATATTCTCTTTTGCTCGGTGTATGGTACATTTTGTAGCTGATACTGAGCTGGTATTTATGACTACCAAACTCAACCACAAAAAGACCTTCTTCTTACCATTCAATAAAGGATTGAACGAAGGTAAACCAACAGGAAGCTTTGGATCAGGAAACCCTGTCAACCCAAACGGCTTAAAGACGCATTATCTCTGGGAAGAAATTTTAACTAAAGACTCTCTTGCCAACATCATATACAAGTTTGCCCAAGTAGTTGAAGAAACAGACGAAGATACTAAGAAGACCAAACGTATCATGATCTTCCCAAGGTATCATCAATTAACAGCTGTTCGTCAGATGCTAGCTCATACCAAAAAGAATGGTGTGGGAAACAAATATTTGATTCAACATTCAGCGGGTTCGGGTAAATCTATGTCTATTGCCTGGTTGGCCCATCAATTACATGGTTTGTTTGATACATCCGGAGAAAAACATTTATTCGACTCTGTAATTGTTATTACCGACAGGATAGTTCTTGACAAGCAATTAAATGATACTATCAAGCAATTTTCTCCTAAAAGAGGAATTGTTGAGCATATTACTAGTAGTGGTGGTAGCAAAACCAGTAATTTACAAGAAGCTCTTGCCAATCGTAAAAAGGTGATCATTTGTACGATTCAGACCTTTCCATTCCTATTAAATGAAATGGGTGATATGCCTACTATGAATTTTGGAATCATCATAGATGAAGCTCATAGTGGGCAAAGTGGTCAGACTTCTTCAAAAATGAATGCCGTATTAGCAAACAAGCATGAAGAAGATGAGGATGAACCTCCAGAAAGAACATTGGAGGACAAAATCAATGAGTTGATTGAGAGTCGTGAAATGATTACAAATGGTTCTTACTTCGCTTTTACTGCTACACCTAAAAACAAGACCTTAGAAATCTTTGGTTTAAAATCAGCCGAGACCTACACAGATGAAAACGGAGAAGTAAAATCTAAATTCTATGCTTTCCATGTGTACAGCATGAAACAAGCCATTGAGGAAGAATTCATATTGGATGTATTAAAGAATTACACAACTTATAATTCTTTTTATAAACTCATCAAGGCCGTAGAAGACAATCCGGAATTTGACACCAATCAAGCCCAAAAGAAATTAAGAGCCTTTGTAGAAGGTCATGAATTTGCTATTGCTGAAAAAGCAAAAATCATGATCGACCATTTTTACCGTGATGTAAAACAACTCATTAATGGAGAAGCCAAAGCAATGGTAGTTACTAAAGGCATTATTTCAGCTATCAAGTACAAACTTGCTTTTGACGAATACTTAAAAGAGATAAAATCACCTTACAAAGCAGTTGTTGCATTCTCCGGAAAGAAGACCTACAAAGGCGTTGAATATGACGAAGTAAGTATGAACTGCTTTAGTTCTTACAAAACAGATATTCCAAAGAACTTTAAGAAAAGTGAAAACCGCTTTTTAATTGTTGCTGATAAATTCCAAACAGGTTTTGACCAACCGCTTCTTCATACAATGTATGTAGATAAGAAATTGTCGGATGTTCAGGCTGTTCAAACCTTGTCAAGACTAAACAGAGCAAAGAAGCCATATAAGAAAGACACCTTTGTTTTGGACTTCTACAACAAAACAGAAGACATACAAATAGCATTCGCACCGTATTACACGGCTACCATATTGAGCGAAGAAACCAATCCAAATAAACTAAATGATTTGGTAGACAACTTAGAAACTTTTGAAGTGTACAGCAATGATGAAGTTGATGATTTCTTTGAAAAATATGTTGACGGAGCAGAACGAACCAAATTGGATCCAATCATCGACCGTTCGGCAGAATTCTTCAAAAATGAATTGACGAAAGACCAAAAGATTGAATTTAAAAATAACGCTAAGTCTTTCTTAAGAGTTTACAGTTACTTGGGTAAAATACTCGGCTTTAACAATCAAGATTGGGAAAAGCTTTTCTGGTATTTAAAATTCCTTGTTCCAAAACTATTCATTGAAAAAACGGATGATTTAGCCGAAGGCATTTTGGAAAGTATTGACATGGAAAGCTATCGCCCATCTAAAGAAGGAACAGAAAATATTAATTTGGCATCAGAACCAGGAGAAGTAAGAGGAATTCCTGTTGAAGTAGGTGGTGGTCAATCGGAACCTGAATTAGACACACTTGAAAACATATTAGGAGCATTCAATCAACGATTTGGAGATATTGATTGGACAGACACAGACAAAGTTCATCAGATACTTACTATACAACTTCCTGCTGAAATGAAAGCGAACAAAGAAATTATGGATGCCATTCAGCATTCTGACAAACAAAACGCTAAAATTTCATCAGACAAAAAATTGGAAGAATTGATGCAACAGTACTTGTTCAATCAAACTGAGATCTTTAAGAAGTTTACGACAGACAAGGATTTCCAAAGACGATACAAGGAATTCATTTTTGACACATTGATGGATACGAATAAAAAAACCGGTATTAATCCGTAAAGTATGATTGAAAGTTTTCAGAATAAGAAAGCCATACTTGTAGGTAATGGTGTGAACCTTTTGGATTCAAGTCAATCCTTTTCATGGGGTGCGCTTTTACAAGAATTGAAAAGTTCTTACGGCATTGACGTAGACTTAGACAATGTTTTTAAACCCTTTCCCTTAGCTTTTGATGAAATGCAACATCAAAAGCCAGGTTCAAACGACTTTAATGACAAAATTAAAACATTAAAACAAAGAATTAGTCGTGGTATGATTAGACAGCTAGAAGGTAAAAGAGGTTTTAATGACTACCATGAAAAAATTGCTTCCTTACCCTATAATGACATCCTGACAACAAACTATGATTACTCTTTGCAAAAGAGCATTTCAGAAGATTTCCTAACTGCAAAAGACAAGCTTGCAATAAATAAGCAAGAGAGAAAATACAGCTTAAAACGCGGTTATTCAGTATCGGATAAAACGATATGGCATATTCATGGAGAACTTTACGATTCGCTTTCATATTCAGAATTGTCAAAGTATTACAATGAAGAATCAATAATGATTGGATATGAACATTACACTTCCTACTTGGAGAGGATTCAAGAGAATATTAAAGGTAAGAGCGGGTCACAAAAGGTAGATAACCAAAGCTTAATGATTCGGCTGCGAAATGGTGAGCAAAGCCCTTATTGGACTGACATTTTCTTTACTCACAACTTAGACATTGTCGGTCAAGGATTTGATTTTAGTGAGAATCATTTGTGGTGGTTGATTAACTATCGCGCAAATGCAATGCGTAATACAAAACCAAAATATGAAGTGAAAATCAACAACAAGATTAGATTCTTCTACCCACAAATTAATGGTGAAGATCAGATAAATTTTGCTGAATTAAATAATCTAAAAAAACTAAAAGAACTAATAGAGAAAAAGAACGGCATTCAGAAATCCAAAGCAATTGCCGAAGTACTGAAAGCTTTTAATGTTGAACCAAGGCCAATTCAAGCTGATTCTTACCAAGACTTCTATGAAAAATTAACTGGTAAAGAACTAATTGCCAACGCACACTTATAAGCACATTTGCAGGTCGCTCAATGCCAACGCATAACCAAAACCTACAAATGAGCTTTCAAGACCCTACACTAGAAAATATAAATTCAAAAAATGCCCCACCGGACTAGTGGAAATTATTAGTTCCACAATAATATTTTGTGAGCGTTGATTGTTGATTTGCATTCAAAGTATTGAAAACCAAATCCATGTGAATCAACAAAGGTTCAACAAATATTATTATTGTTGAACCTTTGTTGAAATTAATAGAAGTGTAACCTTCTCATTTTTAATGATGAAGTGCTTTTTCAACAATTCAACATAGAATCAATAAAATTCTTTTGGAAGGTATAAAATCTGCCTTTAAGCTTTTCTGATCCAATTACTTCTTCGCTTTGATGATTCAAAGTAGTGATATAAGATACATAGCTACTATTGGTTTTCTTAAGCTTCCAAATATTTTCCACGATTCTTGAAATTTCCTGTTTACTGATTGAATGACCGGAACTTCTAAAACATTCCTGAATTTCCCTTCCAGTCAAACATATTTCATCCGTTTCAAATTTTGAATACATATCCAGAAGTATTTCAATAAGTTCAGTTTCCTGACTATGCTTAGTTCCTCTTTTAACGACNCCTAAAGCGTCCGTATAAATTTGTTCCGGGGTAAACCACATTCTGGTATCTTTCTTCTGTTTTATGGCCCTATTGGCTAAAAAACAAGCGAAATAATGCGCTTCAATAATTAAGTTTTCAAATAAATTGGGATCCATTACCTTGAGCGTAGGCACCTTTCTTATCCAAAATCGAATTTCACGATCTGAAATTTGAATAAAATTTGTTTCGTTATTACTACAAAGAATAAATTTTCCGAAAAATTCCGATTCATATTTGTCCTTACCTTTTGACTCGGTTTTAAATGTATTAGCCGTTGATAAATTCTTAAGTCGTTCACTGTCCTGTTTTTTCTCGAGGTATACTTCATCCACTCCAATGATAAGTTTCTCTGTCCAATCTGAATTAAATCTACCTCTAAGGTCTTCATTAGTCACATTTGTTTTGTTGTCCTCAAAAATTAATTTGAGCCAATTTAGAAATGTTGTTTTTCCCGTATTTCGTTCATCACTTACCAGACATAAAATTGGTAAAATTTCTCTTGGTTTTTGCATTAGTAGAGATAAGTAATCCAATCCAAAATTTAGCTGATCGCCAAAGATGTGTTCTAAAAACTGCAAAGTGGATGTGAGCTGATTATCCTTATAATCAGCTTTTAAATTATGACTAAGTGGACTATATTTATTATAAAAGTTTTGGATATTTCTGTTGTAATTTAAATGATTAGGCTCAATGATAAAATCCTTAAATTTTTCAATGGCGTTAGCATAATCTTTATCATAGTCATCAAGAATGGTTTGTCTTTTCCATGGAATAAGCTTTGGTTGAAGTTCACCTTGATTATTCGGTTTCTCAACAATTCTAAAGTAGTTTGTGGCAATTCTAACGTAATCTGTTTCCATAACTAATAAGTTTTTATAATTTCTTGTGAGCATCTCGAAGCATCAGGGTTGTCGACAAATGAAAATAGGATGTTTAGACCATCTAATTCAAGTTCTCCATTGTAGTGTTTCAGAAGTAGATTTTTAACTTTAAGATATGATAGCGATGGTTTCTCGTACAGCGTTTTTAAAGCTGTTATTTCTTGCTCAATAGAATCTAATGATTGGAATATCTGTTTTGGAGTATGACTATAAATTCTGGACTTATTTATTGACACCAAAATTCGGTCAAGCTGGCTGTTTATTTGAGTATCTAGTATTATTGGATTAACTAAATGATGTTTCATAATTTTTTGATTGATTGTTATTATTAATTTTTAAATACACGATTACCCCTTGATGATTGTCGTAGTAGGGATAGGTCCCATCTTGTTTTAAGGGCATATTTAGAACTCGGTGGTACCTTTGGTTTAAACTATTCTTTAATTCCTGAAGATCTTTTTTAGTTAAGGGTTTGTTTTCTTCCTTAGTAAAAAGATTTTTAACCAACTCGGTTCCTACATTTGCTATTGCTGCATTACCAATTCCCGCCATATTTATCTTTTCAGTTGTATTTTGTTTTTCCTCGGATACGGTTTCCAGCTTTTGGTTTGACTTTGCCTTGTTTCTTATATTGAAAGCATTTACTCTACAACTGTTACAGCAATACTTTTGTTTGTTTCTTCTTTTAGGAAGGTATTCTATACCACAATAGTGGC
>JGI1221J13441_10000617_pt1 | contig 15700 bp, 15 predicted proteins | sample LakVidmifraction_4_FD_13441 | JGI IMG/M metagenome (IMG submission 13441) | reverse complement strand
TTTGAAAATGTTCTTTTATCTCCTTTATTATTTCTGAATGTGTAACCCAGGTTTCTCCAAACTCAGGGGATATTGGCCAATCTTGTTTTTTAGGAGAAAAGAACTCGAAATCCCAATATGCTGCTGAAGTGAATTCTTCAAAATGAACCCAGCTTCCCGCAATGCAATCTGTATTGATTTTTGAAAAACAATTTTGCTGAAGTTTTTGAGGAACGAATAAATTCGCTTTAAAATACGTTTGTTGTATAATCTCATCCCGATTCAGCCCTAAAGATTTTAAAAGTGTTGCTGTTTCAGGCTTAAACAACAATGGAAACTGTTTTTGCTTCAATTTTTCAAGTTTCCGTAAAAAAGTATCTTTTCGGTTGGGACCAATCCAGCGCTGCATTTCATTGGGAAAATCGGGATCGTACACATAGAACTTATAGACCATTTCTATGTGAAATACCTTATTTTGCACTTTATCTTTCAGCAAAAAATCAAGTTCGCCAAGCGTAATTTTTTCCCGACTTATTTGAATATTCCCTGCCAGTAATTTAAACCGCTGATGTTTTTTAATGTACAGTTCAAAAAAGCTTTCCATTCTTTTTCCCAGCACAAAATTACTGGCCAGGGAAGGAATTTCAGTTTCCAGATTTTCTAAATTCAAGTGATTTTTGGGAAGCTGAAATTGTTGCAGCCCTAAAAGAGAATCCCGCCAAAGCGGGGGCGTATTTAAAAAGCCCTGAAACTGATTTGCTATGCGGTTTTTCATATTGAATTCATTTAAGAAAAGTAAGGGNCTTTGCCTTAGAAAAACCAAAAATACAATGAAGTTTTCTTGAAATAAATTAGNTCGAATAATCTCTTTCCAAATTCTTGTGTTTAAACGTGATCNTGCTCATATTGAGCCGGAAGCAAAGTTTCTAACTTTGTAAAAATTTTTATTATGTCCAATAGTTTAATCAGAAAATATAATGTTCCCGGGCCAAGATATACCAGTTACCCGACGGTGCCTTACTGGGATGAGCAAAGCTTTTCTCCAACTGCCTGGCAACAAAGTTTGTTGCGCAGTTTTAAAGAGAACAAAAATATCAGTCTTTATTTACATTTGCCATTTTGTGAGAGTCTCTGTACTTTTTGCGGCTGNAATAAGCGCATTACCAAAAAACACGAGGTGGAATCTCCTTANATTGAAAACCTTCTTAAGGAATGGGACATGTACCTGGACTTGCTGGGTGAGCGTCCTGTAATTAGAGAAGTTCACCTTGGGGGTGGTACNCCCACCTTTTTCGCNCCAGAGAATCTTAAACGCTTACTGAATAAATTATTTAGCAAAGCCGACAAACATCCNGANGCCGAATTNAGTTTNGAAGGACATCCAAACAACACGACAAAAGNNCACTTAGAAGGGCTGGCCGAACTTGGCTTTANACGGGTAAGTTATGGCGTGCAGGATTATAATGAAAAAGTGCAAAAAGCGATTCATAGAATCCAACCTTTCGCCAATGTAGAAAGGGCCACAGTACANGCCAGGGAAACNGGATTTGANTCTGTGGGGCACGATATCATTTTTGGTTTACCTTTTCAGAATAANGAGCATATTATTGAAACCATAGAGAAAACTAAACTATTAATGCCCGATAGGATTGCCTTTTATAGTTACGCTCACGTGCCATGGATAAAAGGAAACGGACAACGTGGCTTTAAAGAAGCCGATTTGCCTACGGCCAACGAAAAGCGTGAAATGTATGAAACCGGAAAACAAATGTTGGAAGCCGCAGGTTATGTGGAAATAGGCATGGATCACTTTGCGCTGAAAACCGATTCTTTATATAAAGCAGTGGAGAAAAAGGAATTGCACAGAAATTTTATGGGTTATACCACTTCTTCGCGAACTTCTATGATTGGTTTGGGCGTCTCGGCAATTAGCGACAGCTGGTATGGTTTTGCCCAGAATGATAAAACGGTAGAAGCTTATGAAGCCCGAATAGCCCAGGGAGTTATCCCGGTGGTTAAAGGGCATATTTTAAGCGAAGAAGATTTGATTATTAGAAAGCATATCCTAAATATTATGTGCAATTTGGAAACCAGCTGGGAAGCGTCAGAAAATTATTTTAAAGAATTGCCTGAAGTGCTCATAAACTTAAAAGAAATGGAAGAAGACGGATTGCTTACATTTTTGGAAAACGGCTTAAAAGTTCTGGAAAAAGGAAGGCCTTTTGTTCGTAACATTTGTATGGCGTTCGACTTGAAAATGCAGGCTCAAAAACCGGATACGCAATTATTTTCTATGACGGTATAATTAAAATTAAAGCTAATTTAACATTAGTGGGCGAAGAAACTAAAAAGCANAAGTTCTTATGCGGCCATTGGTGGGNTTTGACGATCTTTTTTGTTACGTGACGATTTGAAATGGAAAAAAATGCCATTTTCGTCAAAAAATCATGAACCAAGGAAAATATGTTTTTGCACAACTTACCGAGTTTTTGCCTCGCCGGAAATTTGATGGGATTGTAGAAAAGTACCAGGGCAATAAATACATCAAGGGTTTAACCTGCTGGAACCAGATGCTGATTATGGTCTTTGGACAATTAACCGCGCGGGAAAGTATGCGGGACCTTATGTTGAGCCTAGAACCACAACGATCAAAATTTTATCATTTGGGATTCGGCAATACCGTTTCCAGGCGTAATCTGGGGAATGCCAACGACAAAAGGGACTACAGGATATTTGAAGAATTTGCCTATGTCCTGATAGACAAGGCAAGGAAAACCTGCTATAACGAAGATTTTGAAATAAAGGTCGATGGTAATGTTTACGCATTGGACTCAAGCACCGTGGATTTATGCATGAGTATATTCTGGTGGGCAAAGTTCAGAAGCAGCAAAAGCGGTATCACACTGCACCAAAACTCAACCAGGAAATACCATCGGTAATATTGGGAAACAAAAACATAAGGGCCAGCAAGAGGCCAACACTCATCCCTACAATACCCCAAAAGATGGTGGCCATTGTAAACTTTTTTACGATCTTATTGTCGTAGTGAAACTGTTCTACTTCCATAGTTAATTAGATTTCTCGTTTTTGGAGGTTTTAGATTTTTTGGATTTCGATTTTACTAATTCATCATCAAAAAGCATCCTTACCGAAGGGGTATAGACATCATCATATTGTCCTTTTTTTACTGAAATAATAAAGGCAATAAAGAAAATGAGGGCTACCAGTACACTTAATGCAAGTAAGAGGTAAATGATATTCATAGTGAGATAAATAATTTTAGCAAACTTAAAACTATGTTAAAATTAAAAATATGACGCAGATCAGTTTTTGTGAAAATGGTAACCAATATCGCTTCATTGGTTAAAGTTTAGATTTTTTCCAGGTTTTAAACCAAAACTAACACCGGGCTGTTTTTTATTTTATGCTGAAGTTTTGTTTTTGTGGTTCATAATCTTTTTACCGGCCAAATTCGTTGCCACGCTTGTAAATGCGACAATAGTAATAGAACTAAGGGGCATAAGGATGGCCGCAATTACGGGCATTAAATTTCCGGTTACGGCAAGACTCAAGCCTATAAGGTTATAACAGAGACTCAAAACGAAACTCCATTTTATAATGCGCATTCCTTTTTCTGAAAGTTTAAAATAACTGGCTAATTGGGTTAAATTGGAAGCTTCCAAAATCCCGTCGCAAGCAGGGGAGAAGACATTAATATTTTCTGAAACGGCAATACCCAAATCACTTTGTGCAAGCGCCCCCGCATCATTCAGTCCGTCGCCAATCATCATCACCGATTTACCTTCTTGCTGCAGTTTTTTAATAAATTCTAATTTGTGCCCGGGTTTTTGGTTGAAACAATATTTGGTTTCGGAGGGTAACAATTGTTGTAATTTCTCCTTTTCTCCCGCATTATCTCCAGAGAGGATGAACAGGTTTTTGTTTTTGCTGAATTCAGAAAATAAATTGGCCAGGCCTTCCCGATACGCATTCTTAAAAACATAACAGTCTTTATATTCTTGATTACTGCTAATATGTACCGCGGTTTTATTTTCAACAGTGGGTTCAACCCGCTCGAAACTTTGCGGCAGATAACCCGATTTATCCAGAGTTTTTTGCTCTATTTCTTTTGTTGTAACCAGGGAATCTTTAACAAAGGCAGCCGAGCCTATCTTCATCTTATGGCTCTTGTTGCCGGCACTAATTCCATGGCCCGTGAGTTCTTCAAATTCTTCGGGAACTCCAATATTGTTCTTTTCCAGAATCTCATACAACTGTCTGCTTAAAGGATGCCCTGAAGCTCTTAAACTATTGCTCAATAATTCCTGTTCTTCAGTAGTAAGCTGTAAACCTTCATAATAAACTTCGGTTTTTTTATTGCTGGTAATGGTACCGGTTTTATCGAAAACAAGACAATCTATTTTAGCCATTTGCTCAATAACCCCGGCTTCTTTAAGGTAGAATTTATGCCTCCCAAAAATGCGTAGTAAATTTCCAAGGGTAAAAGGAGTAGCCAGCGCAATGGCGCAGGGACAGGCAATAATGAGTACTGCCGTGAAAACGTTTAGGGCTTTAGAAGCATCGTAAAAAAGCCAAAATAAAGTGGCGAGAAAAGCGATACTCAATACTCCGGCGGTAAAACGCTTGCTTATTTGGTTGATAAGGCTCTGAAATTCACTTTTGTTATCTTTTTTAAACACATCATTACCCCACAGTTTGGTTAAGTAACTTTGGTCTATAGCTTTTACGGCCTCAATTTCTAAAATACCGCCTTGTTGTCTTCCCCCGGCATAAAGGGTTTCTCCAGATTCTTTTTTAACCGCTTCGGCTTCCCCGGTCACAAAACTGTAATCTATATTGGCTTCGCCCTTTATTAAAACAGCATCAATGGGGATTAACTCCCCATTTCTTATTAAAATGCGGTCCCCGGGTTTTATGGCATATACCTGTACCTGTTCTTCGGATTTTTCTGCGGAATTTGTATTGTTCAATCGCGTTACAGCCATTGGGAAATAAGACTTGTAATCGCGCTCAAAAGACAAATAGCTATAGGTTTTCTGCTGAAAGAATTTTCCTAAAAGAAGGAAAAAAACAAGTCCGGTTAAACTATCGAAGAAGCCACTGCCCAGGTCTAAAATAATTTCGGCAGCACTTCTAATAAACAAAACCGCGATTCCCAGGGCTATGGGAACATCAATATTTAATATTTTAGCTCTTAATCCTTTAAAAGCGGAAATAAAATAACCTGATCCCGAATAAAATACTACCGGAAGGGAAAAAGCAAACATCAACCAGCGGAACAGGTATTTAAATTGTTCCAACCAAAATTCTTTAACCTCAAAATATTCGGGGAAAGAGAGAAACATCACATTTCCGAATGCAAAACCGGCCACGCCCAATTTATAGATTAGGCTACGGTTTATTTTATGGTCTTTTTCATCGTAATCCTTCAGGGAGATATAGGGTTCATAACCAATTCGGCTTAAGAGATACACCAGACTTTTTAGGTTTATTTTTTCCGAGGAAAAACTTATTCGTGCTGTTTTCTTTGGAAAATCTACTTGTGCCGATTTCACCCCTTCGTGTAGTTTCCCCAGGTTTTCCAGCACCCAAATACAGGAACTACAGTGCATAGAAGGAATTAGAAAAGAAACGATTTGGGTATTACGTTCGTCAAACTCCAGTAATTTTTCAACAATTTCGGGATTGTCCAGAAAATCGAATTTCCCTTCGGAATGCGCAGGGGAAATTCCAGGCCTTTCCTGAAGGTCATAATAATAGGTAAGATCGCTCTCGTTAAGAATTTCGAAGACCGTTTTGCAACCCTTGCAACAGAAATCTTTTTCCTCAAAAACGATGTGATCTTCCTTGCACGCTTCCCCGCAGTGAAAACAGCTGCTCATGTTAACTGAATTTTGTTTGCAAATTTTAATGAATTCTTGCTTTTAAAATATGATGGGGATCAGGAAATGGTATTTCTGGTTAGTGTTGCCCCTTCGTTATTCAAATTCACTGTTGTCCGGTAAAGAATCAAGATCGCCACGCTGATAGAATCAAGAAAAAAGACTTGATTGTAACTAACTGATAAACAACATTAACTATTTTTTTGTATTTCGGAAAACGCATATTTTCAATATAAATAGCAAGCCCCAAAATGTAAAAAAAGCGTGAAACGGCTTCAAATCGGGCCAAATTAAGTGCTTAAAAGTTTACTGATTCAAATTATTTTAAACTTTAACTATTACAATTTATAGCCTATAAAACAATGCAATTATTTTGCTTAAAGCAGATTGAGGTCGTTATATGCCGTTTATTATTGCTGTATCAGCTTTCGAGAGATAATGAAACAAGCTAAAAACATCATACTCCGCGAAATATTTAAGAAATAAACGGTAATTTTAGGACGATATAACTGGTTGGCTATAATGCTTTCAGATTATTAAAATAGTTGTTATATTTAATTATCTATAAATCAGTCGTCATGAGGAAGCCAATTTTAGGAAAACAAACATTTTTAAAAGAAAACACAGAGCGCGGTAAAGCGTTTGAAAAATATTTTAATGAGATATACGAAAGAGTAAAAGATGACAAACCACTTTTTACTGGTCGATATCTTGTTGTAAATACTAAAAAAAATAGTCTTGATAGTGCCCAAAAAATTTTTAAAGATAAATTAAATTTTAAAATTGCCAACTCAAGGGATTTTATTCACGAAGGTATAAATGAAGAGTCTTTCTCTGATGCAGATGCCTTGATTTATGACGAATTAGGAATAGCACTAATTGATGGAAATGAAGAACAAATTCAAATTTTAGAATCTGCCTCCAGAGATTTTATAATTCAACCAGAAAAAATAGTATATGTTCCTGATGACATACCTGAGAGGATAAGTACTCCTGCTACTTGGGGGATAAATGTGACAAGAGTTTTAGATTCTAATTATACTGGAAAGAATGTAAAAATAGCGGTATTGGATACAGGATTTGATGCTAACCATCCAGATTTTCTTAATAGAAAAATTGTTTCAAAATCTTTTGTGCCAAATGAAACAAGTCAAGATATGCATGGACATGGCACTCATTGCATTGGCACAGCTTGTGGAAATAAGGATAGTCAAAATTTTAGATATGGAGTTGCTAAAAACTCCACTATATATGCAGGCAAAGTATTAAGCAATGAAGGTAGTGGAGCACAATCCTGGATTCTAAATGGTATAACTTGGGCTGTAAATAATGAATGTAAAGTTATTTCAATGTCATTGGGATCAAGAATATTTCCGGGAGAAGGTTATGATTTGGCATATGAAAAAGCGGTACAATTTGCATTATCAAAAGGATCAATAACTGTAGCTGCCGCAGGCAATGATAGTCGCAGATCTTATAACCAATTTATTCCTGTAAGCAGTCCTGCTAATTGTCCATCTGTTCTCGCCGTTGGAGCATTGGATTCTAGTTTAAATGTTGCAGATTTTTCGAATAGGTCGATAAACCCTGAAGGTCAAATTGATATTGCATCACCAGGTGTAGCCGTATACTCATCCTGGTCAATGCCAACAAGAAATAGAACTATTTCAGGGACTAGCATGGCTACTCCCCATGTAGCAGGTATAATAGGGCTTTTATGGGAAAAATATCCAGAGGCAAACACATATGAGATAAAGGATGAACTAAAAAATACAGCGCGACGCCTACCATTACCAAGTATTGATGTAGGAGTTGGATTGTCAATCGCTCCTTAAAAATTACACCTTGAAAAAAAATATACTAATAACATTTAATGAAAATTATCTGAATGAAATAGATAATATTCTTGATTACCTTCGAGAAGAAGGGATGATAATAAATAATGTTTATGATTTTGGCGTAGTTTCGGGCATTTTAGAAGAGGACAAGTTTGAAAAAATTAGGTCTTTTAAAGAAATTTTACTTTTAAAAGAAGACGAAAAAATCAATATTCCTCCTCCAGATGAGGATATACAATAATTCGAAATTATATATCAATCTTTTTAGTACATGACAAAAATATAACCCTCTGAAAATCAACGAAATAAATGTTAAAAACATAGGGTAAAGCATTTATTATCAGTATATTAAAAGAAGAGCCTGACCTATTTTTTCTAATGGAGATAACCAATGCTTGCCTTAAAAATACGCAATTAATTTCAATCCTCAATACCCATTTTAAAGGAAGGGTCAACCTGGCTCGTGTCAAGTTCATCTCTTACTTTATCATTGCTTTGTGCAAGGTGCAGACCGTGGGTTTCAAGAAACTCGCCAATGCCTTTGACGCCGGTGCAAAAAAGGAATCCTCTCTGGGGCGTACCCAGCGTTTCTGGAACGTATTGATCTGGTGGAGGGTTTCATCGGGCTCTTTGGAAAAGACGTGATCGAACCCATCGTTGGCGATAGGGAGTTTGTGGGACAGCAATGGCTGGGATACCTCAACCACAACAACTTCAAAGTGTTCCTGCCCCACAAAAACAAGGAAATAAAAGCAGCCCACCTTTTCCACAACCTGGCCCTGGGCCAGTTCAGGCACTATTCAAAGATTGTGAGGGTATTTGCTATTTATCCGGGCAAAAAACACATAGCAGGGATGGTAAACTTGATTTCCCCATTCTGGTTTCTTTCAACAAGCCGGAGGGCTCACAAAAAGACTATGCCCAAAGATGGCAAATAGAAGCATAAGCTTTCAAATCCATGAAGTCCAGTGGTTTCGATATTGAAAAGACCCACCTCCAGGATATTGAGCGGATAGAAAAGCTGGTGTTGCTGGTAATGGTGGCTTTCGTGTGGTGTTACAAGGTGGGGATTTTTTTACACGAAAATATAAAGCCCATACCCATAAAAAAACATGCAAGGAAGACGAAGAGTATATTCAAATATGGGTTGAACCACCTCATGGGACTTTTCTTAAATGCTCTAAAACAAGATGTTATAAATGTATTCACGTTTTTGTCATGTACTTAACAGGATTAGGTAAAAAGTACAATAACCAAATCTGCAATTCACACATTAATTTTTAAAAGAATAAATTAGAGTGTTTTAAAATATCACTAGCTATTATCTTTTTTAGTTAAAGCTTTGAGTTTTTCGATTGAAGTTGATATTGTACTGAATGCTGCTGAAAAACTTATACGGGAAGGTGCTAAAGTGAAAGTCGCAATTGAAGCTGCAGAGGCAAGAAGATAAATTATTCCACCGAAAATTTCTTCTGACTTTTTGAGCTTTTTCGACACTTTTTTAAGTTCTTCTGTGGAAGTTTGAATTTTATCAATATACTCTTCCATTTCATCAATGATCGAATTACTTTTATCAATGAGAATTTTGGAAGAATAATTCATTAAAGGTAAATAATAATTATCCATTATTTCCTTATATTCCTTATAGCTTATGGATCCCTCCTTAAGTAATAATTTAGCGTTTTCAAAAACTTTTGAGGCCATGCCATCATAAGATTCAGAAATTTCAATAGTTTTTTTAATTATATCTTCTTTTGCCATATTTATTTTTAATTATTTTCGACTGGTTTTAATTTGTTTAATCCTTTATAAATATCCTTAAGATCATTGATAATTAATTCTAAAACTTTAAAATCGTCTTTAGTTCCAATTTCAGTATAATGCTTTGCTAAAATATCATGAGCGTTTCCTGCTGCTCTAAGTTGTTTTAAAGAATTATTAATTTTAATTATTTCAGTTTCAATATTATTTTGAATAAATCTAATATTAATATTATCTAGCCTATTTCTTTTTGCAAATCCAATATTATAATCATCATTATTAAGCACCTCACGACGATCTGCATCTAATTGACTGTCATCATTCATATAAATATCAATATTCTTAGTAATACGAGAATAAAACTCCTTTCTAAGAATTAGATCATCTCTAAGAGAATTAATTATTTTTTGAAATGATTCATTATTGTCTAGAATCAGATTTCGGAGGGTTTTCTGTTTAATGCCATTATTAATTATCGAAAAAATAGAATTTAATATTTTTTGAGTCCCTTCAATTTGAGTACCTGAGAAACTCGTCCAGTTTGCGGAGTTAGAACCATCCATTAATAAACTTATTTGATCTCCTGCTGAAAACTCTGATTTTTCCACAAATTGCTCCAGGGTTTTACCATATGCTGTCATAAGATCAATAGTTTTAATTCTTATTGAGTCGTTCAATGTATAATTTTCGCAGTAATCACTATATTGATCATTAAAGGCAAAATCAATATCACAAGGCTTATTATTATAAACTTCTTTAGAACTACTTAAGCTTTGAGTAATTTTTCCAGTACTTTTTACTGAATCAAAGGTGGCACAGGAATAAATAAGTAGAAGACATGATAATATTAAAATCTGATATTGCTTCATAAATAAAATGTTATATTTCTTATTTAAAGATAGTTAAAAAAATAAAACATATAACCCTTACTTATATAATGATAAAGTAGCCAACAACGGTAATATTGTATAAATCCCGAAAAATTCATTTACACGTTTTACCCGAACATTTTCGATAAAAGACTAAATCTTAAAAAACAAAAACTTTCCTATCTTTAGCTCGAGAAAGAACGCTTATGGTAAGAAAAATAAGAAACAGTTTAAGGCGGCCAAAGATGAGGTCTGTAAATCAGGCGCCTGGGACGGTCACCTATGTAGGAAGAAAAAAATCTTCAGAAACCTTGCTCGAGGTTATAGATTATAATAAGGAGCATTTTGAACGCTTCAATTCCAAACAGCCGGTAGATGCTTTTAATTTTGATCATCCAGACAGGATAACCTGGGTGAATTTAGATGGTTTAAGCAATACTAAAAACATTGAAAAAGTAGGGAAATACTATGAACTACATCCATTAATTATAGAGGATATTGTAAATACCAGTCAGCGACCAAAGATCGATGAATATCAAGATTACCTGTTTATCGTGGCCAAGATGTTATATTTTAAAACCAACGGAAAACTGGAGAATGAGCATATCAGTTTTGTATTGGGAAAAGATTACGTGCTCAGTTTTCAGGAAGCCGGCGGGGATATTTTTGATGGCGTTAGAGACAGAATAGAGCGCGCCAACGGAAGAATAAGAAGCAATGGTTCAGATTACCTGGTTTTCGCCCTGTTGGATGCTATTGTTGACAATTATTTTATTGTTTTAGATGAAATTACCGAAAAGGTGGAAGACCTGGAAGAACGACTTTTTGAGAGTAAACCAAATGAAGAGATTACCTACGAAATTCAAGATTTAAAGCGTACGATTTTAAAAATTAGAAGGGCTGTACTCCCGTTGCGGGAGGTGATTTCCAGATTGGAAAAAATGGATAACCCCATAATTAAATCGCGAACCAAGAANTATATAAATGATCTTCATGACCATATTATACATGTTTCAGAAAATATAGATTTGTATCGTGAAATTACCTGGGGCCTTATGGATATGTATATGACCATGATAAGTAACCGGATGAACGAGGTCATGAAGGTTTTAACAATAATGGCCTCTATTTTTATTCCCTTAACCTTTATTGCCGGCATATACGGGATGAATTTTGAATATATGCCCGAGCTACATTGGAAATACAGCTATTATGTGCTATGGGGAATCATGATTACGCTTTTTGTTTTGATGATATTTTATTTTAAACGGAAAAAATGGTTGTAATGTTTAAGATTGACTTTTTCCTGAATAATTAAGCTTAAATTTCACCGTAATAGCTGAAACCTATTTTTATAATTATTTAATTTAAAAAACTAAAATGTTAAGAACTATTTTACTGATATTTGTTGCGCTGCTCGTGGTAAGTTGTGCGGCTCAAAATTCTAATAATTCTAATAATTCGGTGTATTTTGGTACCTATACCAAAAAAGAAGGACATGTAGATGGCCAGGCCAATGGTATATTTTTAGGGCAACAAAATCCTAAAAATGGTAGTTTAAGGCCAGTAAAGACGGTAGCAGAAATCACCAATCCCAGCTTTGTGAAAGTTACAAAAGATGGAGAAAATCTTTATGCGGTGAGCGAACTTGGCAGTGGCGATGCAGACTCTGGTTTTATTTATTCTTATAAAAGAAATAAGGATAATGAGCTGGAAGAATTAGGAAAGTTATCTACAGCAGGTTTCGCTCCCTGCCATATAGAAATTGACCAGACAGGAAATTATGTTTTTGTATCCAATTATGTAGGCGGGGTTGTGATGATGTATAAAAGAGGTGAAGATGGCAACTTAGAAAAACAACAAAAAATTGAAATAGAAAATCCCGAAAAATCACATGCTCATTCTGTTTCTATTGCCGAAGATAATAAGACAGCTTATATCGCCGACTTGGGGAACGACAAAATTTGGATTTATAATTTTGATGCAAAATCCGGAAAATTAAGTCCGAAAGAAAAAGCCTTTGTAAAACTGAAAAAAGGGGCAGGACCAAGACATTTCATCTTTACGAAGGATAATAAATTTGCTTTTTCAGTGAATGAATTGAATTCTACAATAACCGGATTTGAAGTTGAAGAAAATGGTGGCTTAAAAATTCTTCAGAATATCTCCAGTTTACCTGAGAATTTTACTAAAGAAAGTTATGCTGCCGATATTCATTTGCATCCATCGGGAGAATTTTTATATGCTTCCAATCGCGGTGATGATAGTATAGCTGCTTTTAAGATAAATCAAAAAACAGGGAGGTTAAGTGAGATTGGTTATTATTCCACGAAAGGGGAGACGCCACGGAATTTTGCCATCTCACCAAATGGGAATTTTCTCTATGCCGCCAATCAAGATACCAATAGTGTGACCATTTTTAAAATTGATGCAGAAACGGGAGAATTAGCTCCTCATTTGATGCCGGTGGAAATAATGAGCCCGGTTTGTGTTGAATTTGTCCCTTAATATTTGGGTTGTCGGTTGTGAGTCCTGAGTTTTCAGTTAATTCGAGAGGTCATTGCGAGGACGAAGGACGCGGCAATCTGTTGTTTGTTGCTTGGTGTTTGTTTTTTGAAGTTCTGCATGAAAAAGAGCGGTTGTGAGTTCTCGGTTTTTTGTACAACTGACAACTCAAAACTGACAACTGCTTTCTACTAACTTTATTTCCCTTCCACTTCCTCAATCACAAAGAACCCGTCGTTCCCCTGTGCTTGGTATAACGGCATAAAAATGCGGGCATTCCAGTCGCTCTTTACCGGTTTTCCATTATGTTTGGCCAACAACTCACCTTTTTCAATTTTCTGAAAATTTTTATAACCGGGTTCCATTTTAAAAGTGTCTGAATCTTTAAGTCCGTGCCTGTAAAGCAGCTCAAAAGTTTTTTGCTCGGGAGCATTTTTTTTAGCAAAACGATTTACACAATCGGGATAAGTTTCAATTTTTTGCAGATCTAGTTCGCAAGCTTCTTTTAGCGCCAACCAAATTACCCCTTCGTGATTTTCTACAGAAGTTTTATCTTCGTGTTGGCCGGCTTCAAAAACAAAGCCCGTCATTCCCGTTCGGCTTAAATAATGGTCTATATCTCCGGTAATTATATCGCTGAAGCCACGCACTATATATGTCGGGAAATTATGAGCCCAGGCATCATTGTCGTTTACTACCTGCACCGAAACATAGGGCAAACTGGCCGAAGAGGTGGTATGGCAATCAAGAAAATACCTTTTCGTAAAGTCTTTCTCAGGAAATTGCTTTAAGACATTTATAAGTTCCCACATCTCCTTTTGTTCGTGGGTTTCCGACTTTTTTTGTTCAACATTTTCTTCGGTCCATACCCGGTTAAGGTCTTCGTCTATATAGCGTTTATTTTGATTGAGCGCTTTTTGATTTCCCGAAACACCTACCAAGCTTCCTCTAATTTCCGGTTTTGTTTTTTCCAACTGTTTAAAGACTTCTTCCAAAGCTTTTATACCACTGGGTTCATTGCCGTGAATTCCCGCGGTTACAAAAAGTAGGGGACCTTTTTTATTACTACTATATTTGCCAATTATTCGTGGGATATGTTTATCTGGTTTATTACTCATTTCCATAATATTATTGCATACAGGCCAGTTCCCTGTTGGTAAACTGGTTTCCGTAAAGATTTTTATATTCTACTTTTCTCTCTATGGCTTCAATTACCGTATCGGTAAAGTCTGGTAAACCTATATCTTTAAAATGCTCCATCCCCCCGGGACTTAGTACATTAATTTCTATAAGCTTGTCTTTTACTACATCAAGACCAACAAAAAATAGACCGTCGCGAATTAGTTTTGGGGCGGTAAGCTTTACAATGCGTTGCATCTCGGGGGTAAGGTCACTGCTATCGGCGGTTGCGCCCAGTGCAAAATTACTCCTAAACTCCCCGTCGTCACTTACGCGCCTAATTATACCCTGTTTCCCGTCTTTTACCATTACACGACCATTCATCAAAATGATCCTAACGTCACCATCTTTCACCGCTGGTAAAAATTCTTGAGCGATCACATAACCCTGCTGACTAATGGTTTCGATAATCTGATTCATATTCTTTTCGTTTTCATCAACCAGAAAAACATTTTGTCCGCCCGAACCTTCCAGGGGTTTCAACACAACTTTCTTGTTGTTCTTTTCCCAAAATTCAATAATATCATCTTTATTCCTGGTAATTAAAGAATCTGGTTTAATTTCCTGAGGTAATTCTTCAAAATATAACTTGTCTATAAAGGCATGAGATAGGGCATAGGCATCATTAAGCACTAATACGCCTTGTTGCTGCATCATTCTACCAAAAGCGATTCCGGCTTGTTCTGCCCAAGCCCGGCCAGATTCCTCTTCGGTAGGATTGTTTCTTATAAAAAGCACATCTAAAGTAGTCGATTTTATTTTTCGCTTTCTCGCTTTCGTACTTTGTAAAGCCTCCAGAAACTTTTTTGGAGATTTGGTTTTAGTACTTTTGGGTACCTGGGTGCTGTTTATACTTATTGGAGCATCGTGGTGAAAATTAAAATCTCCCACACCCATCACGTACACTTCATGACCACGAGTGTGCGCGGTAGTCATAAGCATGACCGAAGTTCCACAACTTTCGGTTTCTATATCATTTATTACAAAACATATTTTCATTGCGTAATCATTTTTGAAAGGGGTAGTCCCTCTCTAATTAAATTTAATTTATTTGTAATATTCTCGGTTAACAAGAAGCTTGGCCGTAGTGTTCCAGGTTGTAAAACTTTTCTTTCGGTTAGTGCTTTTATAACATCAATGTGTTTTAATCCAAATTTTCCTGCAAGTAAGGGTTCATATTCTCCTCCATTTTGAAGATGGGTTCTAAGCTGCACTAATCCTTTTAAATAAATAATATCTTTAAGAAAGCCACCGCCCTGCATAATTCGGGATGTAATATTAAAAGCTCTTTCTGCTGAAAAGCCATAATCCATTTTTAATAATTTAAATACCTGCGGAAATTCGGCTCTTTCCATTAATGCAGAACCGGCAATAACCCGTCCCGCCAACGTTCTAAGTCGGTTGCCGGTTAATCCATCTACCATATATTCAGACATTACCGCGAGACCTTCCTGAAGCGGATCATAATCTGCCAAACCGCTGCTTAAGAGTTCCAGGGGCTGGCGGGAGCCGTTAAAGTGGGTAAGCACGTGGGTGCCTGCCTCGTGTTGAATTAAAGCATTGGCTTCAATTTTGGTAGTGCGATAATCTGCGGGAACATAAAGCTCTCCGTTACTTACCATTATAATATTAACATCCTTACGAATATGAACTTTACTTTTAAAGG
>JGI1221J13441_10000616_pt1 | contig 15715 bp, 14 predicted proteins | sample LakVidmifraction_4_FD_13441 | JGI IMG/M metagenome (IMG submission 13441) | reverse complement strand
ACTCTTGTGCTAAGCGGGTGCAAATATACAGCTGTTTTTTAGTTGGGCAAGCTTCCCATAAAAGTTTTTTAAAAAGCTCTATTAAAGGAACTTGAAAGATAAAAAAAATCTGAAGTAAGTGAGCTCCTACCCTGTTAATTGAAACTGCCACGCTGCTTACTCCATTTATCCGTCAATTCTACGTATTCAAAATCTAAAGCCGTGGCCTGAGGTTCTAAGAGATTTTTGTTAGTTTAGCTTATCTAAAAAATAAAAGTTAGTTGATTAAATTTCTGATAGATAGTTTTATTAGCTGGCTTAAGTAGTGTTTCAGCCGATGCTTTTTTTATTGATGTAGTTTTTATACCTTCAGATCAATAAATTAAAGCCCATGCACATCTTAGGAATATCTGCCTCTGCCAGTATGTCCAGCAGCAATTATTATCTCCTGGAAGCCATAAAAAACATGGTTTCTACTCAAGATGAAATGCAGATATTGGAAGGTCTGCAAGAATTTAAATTGTTTAGTCCGGCGCAATTGGAAAAAGGCATTCCCAAAAACGTACAGGATTTTAAAGAAGAAGTTCTAGCTGCTGATTTAATAATTATCACTACCCCAGAATACACCCATAACATCCCAGCGGTACTTAAAAACATGTTGGAATGGTGCACGGCTTCGGGAGAATTTGCTCAGAAAGCGGTTCTACCCATCACTTTCACGCCCAACGAGCCCCGCGGAAAATACGCTATGATTTCTTTACTGAATTCCTTACAAACTATGAAAGCCAAAATTGAAACCCAGCTCCCACTCTACAAAACAGATGTAAATGCGTTGGAACATCAAATTGAGCTGCCACAAGATATTCAGGAAATACTACAAACTGCGATAAATTTATATCGATAAATTTCAGTTTTATTATAAAGTCTAAATAGGCTGGCAGAATCAGTGAGGAACAGTAGTAATTTGCTATAGGTGACTGCTCTTTCAATCCAGTAAATCATTCAGCAAAATTCAGGTAAAGTATCGCTCTGTGTTTCAGCATTCCTGAAAAATAATTTTTCCTTATTTCCGAAGAAATTATTGTCCTTTATATATAAGAGCTTGTTAAAATCTATTATTTTCTGATTTTCAATGTCTTATGAACTCTGACGTTGTCTAAAATTTGTGGAATATCGGGATATTCCACAAATTTTAGACAACGTCAGAACCACAAACTATTAGAAATCCTTTTGAATTGACTTAAACAAGCTCTAAGTATATTGCGCAGGCAAGATCTACCCATTATCTTTGCACCCATTAAAAGTATAAATACATGATTAAGGTAAGCTTGCCAGATGGCAGTATAAAAGAATTTGAGAAAGGGACTACGCCTCTAGATGTAGCGAATAGTATTAGCGCTGGTTTAGCCCGTAATGTTATTTCGGCAAAATTCAACAAGGAAACTGTAGAGGTTTCCACCCCATTAACCACAGATGGAAGTTTAGCCTTATTTACGTGGAAAGATGACGAGGGTAAAAAAGCTTTTTGGCATTCTTCTGCTCACGTAATGGCCCAGACTATAGAGGAAATGTATCCCGGTTCTAAATTAACCATTGGCCCGGCTATTAAAAACGGTTTTTATTATGATGTAGATTTTGGAGAACATAAAATTTCTGAGAATGATTTTAAAAAAATCGAAGACAGGATGCTCCAAATAGCCCGTGAGAAACATGAGTTTAAATTAAGAGAAGTTTCTAAAGCCGATGCTATCTCCTATTATAAAGAACGCGATAATCAATTTAAGGTAGAGTTAATTGAAAACCTTCAGGACGGAGACATCACTTTTTGTGATCACGATAGTTTTACCGATTTATGCCGCGGCGGTCATATTCCCAACACCGGATTTATAAAAGCGGTTAAATTAATGAGCGCGGCCGGAGCTTACTGGCGAGGAGACGAAAATAATCAGCAATTAACCCGGATTTACGGAATTTCATTTCCGAAGCAAAAAGAATTAAAGGAATACTTAGCATTGCTGGAAGAAGCAAAGAAGAGAGATCACCGCAAACTAGGAAAAGAACTACAGCTTTTCACCTTTTCACAAAAAGTTGGCCAGGGACTGCCATTATGGCTTCCAAAAGGAGCAGCCTTAAGAGAACGTCTGGAAAATTTCTTAAAAAAAGCCCAGAAAAAAGCAGGCTACGAAATGGTAGTTACTCCACATATTGGCCAGAAAGAACTCTATGTAACTTCAGGGCATTATGCGAAATATGGCGAAGACAGCTTTCAACCCATTCATACCCCCAATGAAGGCGAAGAATTTTTATTAAAACCCATGAATTGCCCACACCACTGTGAAATTTACAATTCACAATCCTGGAGTTATCGCGATCTACCAAAGCGTTTTGCCGAATTTGGTACCGTATATAGATATGAGCAAAGTGGGGAATTACACGGATTAACCCGGGTAAGAGGTTTTACCCAAGATGACGCTCATATTTTCTGTACACCAGATCAATTGGACGAAGAATTCAAAAAGGTAATAGACCTTACCTTATATGTATTCGATTCTTTAGGTTTTGAGAATTTCACTGCCCAGGTCTCGCTTCGGGATCCAGAAAATAAGGAAAAATATATTGGAGGAGACGAAGTTTGGAATAAGGCGGAGACTGCCATTATCAACGCCGCTAAAGAAAAAGACTTAAATTATGTAGTAGAAACAGGAGAAGCCGCTTTCTACGGGCCAAAATTAGACTTTATGGTAAAAGATGCACTTGGCAGGAGCTGGCAACTTGGCACCATTCAGGTAGATTATAACCTGCCAGAACGTTTTGACCTTACCTATAAGGGAAGTGACAATGAAACCCACCGCCCGGTAATGATACATCGTGCCCCATTTGGCAGTATGGAACGATTTATTGCCATTTTACTGGAACATACCGCCGGAAATTTCCCTTTATGGCTAATGCCCGAACAGGCTATGATACTCTCAATCAGTGAGAAATATGAAAAATACGCTCAAAAAGTTTTGACTTTGCTGGAAAATAACGAAATTCGCGCCGTAGCGGATAATCGAAATGAAACCATTGGCAAGAAGATTCGTGAGGCAGAAATGAACAAATTCCCATATATGTTAATTATAGGGGAACAGGAAGAACAAGATGGTACGGTTTCTGTACGAAAAAGAGGGGAAGGCGATATAGGCACAATGCCTGTTGAAGACTTTGCCGAAATTATAAATAAAGAAATTAAAAAAACGTTGAAAGCGTTTGAAGTTTAACCAAAAATAGATAGGCCATAGCAATACGTAGAAAAAAATCGAAAAGACCGCTTAGAGCAGTTAAAGAAGATCAACACCGAATTAACCAAAAAATTAGGGCTGAAGAAGTTCGCCTTGTAGGTGATAATGTAGAAATGGATGTTTACCCAACCCAAAAAGCTTTAGCTATCGCTGAAGAATTAGGTTTGGATTTGGTAGAAATTTCTCCAAATGCAAAGCCGCCGGTGGTAAAAGCGATGAATTATAAAAAGTTTCTTTACGAACAAAAGAAGCGCGAAAAGGTTATGAAGGCCAAAGCGAGCAAAGTTGTAGTAAAAGAAATTCGTTTTGGTCCCAATACCGACGATCACGATTACGAATTTAAAAAACGTAATGCGGAGAAATTTTTAAAGGACGGGGCTAAATTAAAAGCTTTTGTTTTTTTTAAAGGACGCTCTATCGTATTTAAAGATAAAGGAGAGATTTTACTACTTAGGTTAGCCACAGATTTAGAAGAGCTAGGAAAAGTAGAACAGATGCCAAAACTGGAAGGCAAACGGATGACGATGTTTATGTCTCCCATAAAAGCGAAATAAATAATAATAAGAGAGTTAATATAAAAAGAGGACAACATGCCCAAAATGAAAACGAAATCTAGTGCCAAAAAGCGTTTTAAGCTTACCGGTACTGGAAAAATTAAAAGAAAGCACGCGTTTAAAAGTCACATCTTAACAAAGAAGTCTAAAAAACGTAAGCTTGCACTTACGCATAGTACATTAGTACACGATGCAGATAAGAACAATGTTAAACTTCAACTTCGTTTAAAATAAGTTGAAGCTCTTAACGGTTTAAATAATTTATAAACCCTGGAGTTGGCAACACTTCGACTGCGCTCAGTTTGAAGTTTAAGTTAAAAGAGTCGATTATCGACCGCCTGCTACAAAACACATAATAATATGCCAAGATCAGTAAATTCAGTTGCAAAGAGAGCCAGAAGAAAAAAGGTTCTTAAGCAAGCAAAAGGTTACTTCGGACGTCGTAAAAACGTTTGGACAGTAGCCAAAAACGCGGTTGAAAAAGCCATGCTTTATTCATATAGAGACCGCAAAGTCAAAAAGCGTAATTTCCGTTCACTATGGATAATGCGTATTAACGCCGCAGCCCGTGAACAAGGTATGTCTTACTCTCAATTTATGGGAGCTGCAAAAGTTAAAGGAATCGGTTTAAACCGAAAAGTTCTAGCCGATTTGGCGATGAACCATCCAATAGCTTTTAAAGCAATTGTAGATAAAGTAAAGTAATTACAAATTAATTATACTCTCTTATTTAAAAATCCGGTTCAACTTGAACCGGATTTTTTTTATGCAGATGATTATGGATTAATTTCCAAAAAGACTTAAAACCAATTTTCTGGAACCACCGTGATCGCGATGTTCCCCAAGATAAATTCCCTGCCAGGTTCCCATATTCAACTTCCCATTTGTTACCGGAATTTGCACCGAATTGCCTAGTAAAGCAGCTTTAATATGTGCCGGCATATCATCTGGCCCCTCCAGGGTATGCTTATAATAAGACATATTTTCTGGAACCATTTTATTAAAATGACTTTCAAAATCATCGCGCACCGTAGCATCAGCGTTTTCATTGATGGTTATTCCAGCGGAAGTATGTTTTATAAACACGTGCAACATCCCGGTATTCATCTTGTTTAATTCTACCAGCTGACTCACAATTTCGTCGGTGACTAAATGAAATCCTCGTGATTTGGCTTTTAATGTTATTTCCTTTTGAAAAAATTTCATATCTATATTTTATAATTTCTATTCTAAAAATCCGAGTAAAAGAATAATAAATTGATTGTCCGTTATCATACCTAAATTAAGATATCTATTCCGAATAAGTCTTTTTCCCGTCCCTAAAGGGTGCACTTATTCTACATAATCACTGAATACTTAAGAATTTTCGCTCCCTTTAGGGACGGGACGAACGAAAATTTAGTTCTATTCTATCTTTAGGTGTATTTACGGACAATCATTATAATAAGTCAAGAATTGCCATATCTAGTCTTTCGACTTGATTCAGGATAAATTACTTTATGTCTTTTGTGGTTTCTTTTTAGCCGCGGGAAAGAGTACATTGTTTAAAATAAGTCTATAGCCGGGAGAATTGGGATGTAGCTCCAATTCGGTTTTGGGATCTCCTACCCGATGCTGATAGTCTTCGGGATCGTGCCCTCCATAAAAGGTAAAAAATCCTTTTCCTTTTATGCCGTGAATATATCTGGCCTCACCATTTAATTTGCTTTCTCCCATAATCAAAACATTTGCCTTGATGTTATTTGGATTATAAGCGGTGGTTTGCCCCATAAAACCTTTCACCAGGCTGGTATGGTTTTGTGTTAACATAGTAGGTACCACGTCCCATTTTGCCGAAAAATCCATCAGACTAAAATAATCTGTTTCTTTAGGGATTTTTCTTTTTGAGGTCATATCTATAGAAGAAAATTCATACACCATAGGATTCCTTTCTAAAGTAAAATCTTTAAAAGCAAAAGTTTTGCTATAATTTATTTGAGCCTGATAATTGGGCTCGCTGGGATCCCCGTCAAACATGGCTTCAGCAATATCTACCCCTTCCGCAGAAAGCGCTATATCAAAACTATCGGTAGCGCTACACATGGCAAACATAAAGCCGCCGCCCACTACATAATTTTTAATTTTTAAGGCTACAGCCAGTTTTTCTTCTGAAACTTTCTTATACCCAAGCTCTTTCGCTAAAGCTTCCGCATCTTCCTTCTCCCTAAGATACCAGGGAGTTGTTCTAAATGTTCGATAGAATTTTCCATACTGCCCAGTAAAATCTTCGTGATGTAAATGCAACCAATCATATAAAGTTAGTGCATCGTTGAGCACGGCTTTATCATAGATAATTTCATAAGGAATTTCTGCATAGGTTAAAGCCATAGTTACTGCATCGTCCCAGGGTTTATTGCCTTGCGGGGAGTAAACAGCAATTTTAGGTGCTTTTTCTAAAGCGACACTTTCCATATTTTTTGCGGGACTGCTAATTTCCTCGAGAATAGATTTGGTTTTGGCATCGCTAATTATTTCAAAAGAAACTCCACGAATTTTACATTCCCTCCTTAAATCATCAGAGTCGGAAATTAGAAAAGAACCTCCACGAAAATTCAGCAGCCACCTTACCTCCATTTTTTCTTCCAGCGCAAAATAAGTGATTCCGTAGGCTTTTAAATGGTTCTCCTGACCTTTTCCGTCCATAGGAATCAAGAGTTTCGCAGCAAAAGCTGACTGCCCGAAAAATATCAAAAACAAAAGAATCAGGAAACCGAAAGCATTTTTTTGCATTTTCTGATTTTTTATTCCCACCATTGGGTTTATTAAACTGAGGCTTACTTCATTTTTTAAAATTATTTTCCGTCCCGATGGCAATCGGGACATTCCTCGTAGGCTTGTCTCGAGGTTTTTGATTATTGAAAAATGGAGTGTATGTCTATTTTTTCTGAAAAGATTAAAACGGCACTTCGTCATCGTCGTCATTATTAAGCCCACTGTTTATTGAACTACCAAAAGCCTCGTTCGCACTTGGATTTGGCAGATTTGGGGAATTAAATTCATTTTCTTCATTTCCTCCACTATTCATTTTTGAATGATACTCGAACGGGGAATCAAACTCTTCTAAGTTATCAAATTTACCAAGATGTCCAATAAATTTAAGGCGGATACTATCCAACCCACCATTACGGTGTTTGGCTACGATAAATTCTCCCTGTCCATCGGTTGGTGATCGATCATCATCATCCCATTCTTCAATTTTATAATATTCGGGACGATAAATAAAGGAAACAATATCGGCATCTTGCTCAATAGCTCCAGATTCCCTAAGGTCTGAAAGCAAGGGCCGCTTACTTCCTCCCCTGGTCTCTACGGCTCTTGATAATTGCGAGAGGGCTATCACTGGAACACTTAATTCTTTAGCCAGAGCTTTGAGGTTTCGGGAAATGGTAGAAATTTCCTGCTCCCTGTTCCCTCCTTTCTGGCTTCCACCGGCAGTCATTAACTGCAAATAATCAACTACTATAAGTTTAATACCGTGTTGAGAGGCCAATCTCCTTGACTTTGCCCTAAGGTCAAAAATTGATAAGGACGGGGTGTCATCAATAAATAGAGGAGCGTTTTCCAGGTCTTTTACTTTCACGTTAAGCTGTTCCCATTCGTGTTTTTCCAGGTTTCCGGTTCTCAACTTTTCTGAAGAAAGTCCCGTTTCCGAAGAAATTAAACGGGTAATTAACTGCACTGCCGACATCTCTAAAGAGAAAAACGCAACCGGCATATTGTGGCCTACCGCAATATTTCGAGCCATAGAAAGGGTTAAAGCTGTTTTTCCCATCCCGGGACGGGCTGCTACAATAATAAGGTCACTGGGTTGCCATCCCGAAGTTAATTTATCTAATTTATCAAAGCCGGAAGGAACCCCACTCAATCCTTCTTTGTTGGAAATTTCCTCAATTCTGTTCTTAGCCTGAATTACCAAACTTTGGGCTGTCTCGGTAGATTTTTGAATATTGCCCTGGGTAACCTCGTAGAGTTTCGCCTCGGCACTATCTAAAAGATCGAAAACATCGGTAGATTCATCGTAAGCTTCTTCAATAATTTCGGTGGAAATTTTTATCAAGCTTCGCTGAATATATTTTTGAAGAATAATACGCGCATGAAACTCAATATGCGCCGAAGAAGATACCTTTTGGGTTAATTGAATTAGGTAATAATCGCCTCCAGCCTTTTCAAAATTACCATCCTTCTTCAATTGATTAGAAACGGTTAATAAGTCAATCGCTTCTGTGTTTTCAAAGAGCTTATGTACGGCCTCGAAAATTAATTTATGGGAGTTTTTATAGAAGGCATCGGCGGTAAGGATATCTATAATCTCATCTACCCCCTTCTTATCTATCATCATTGCCCCCAACACAACTTCTTCTAAATCAACAGCTTGAGGAGGTAATTTGCCTTTTTCAAGACTNATAACATTGCTTTTCTTAGCAGAGTATTGTTGCGGAGCGGTCATTTTTTCCATTTCACTAAAGTATAAAAATTGTTAAGAGCATCTTAATAATAACCGGGTAACTTAATTAACCGGTAATCAACAATTAAGCTGTTGATAACTTGATTTTAGTGTTGATAAGTACAAAAAAAACCGAAACCAGGGTTTCGGAAATTTTAGAACTTATGTACGCTAAGGATTTAGCTTTTAAAAACGCCCATATTTAAATACTTATCCATTCTTTTGTTAACCAAATCGGTTGGTGATAAGTTTTTAAATTCAGAAAAAGCCTCAAGAATTGCTTTTTTTACGTTAGCGTAGTTTTCATCCTTATTGCTATGTGCTCCACCAATGGGTTCTTTTATAATCCCATCAATAAGCTTTTGTTTCTTCATATCTTTTGCGGTGAGCTTCAAGGCTTCAGCTGCCTGTTCCTTATATTCCCAGCTGCGCCAAAGAATAGAGGAACAAGACTCTGGAGAGATCACCGAATACCAGGTATTTTCCAGCATCATTACTTTATCACCCACGCCTATTCCCAATGCGCCACCACTGGCTCCTTCTCCAATAATTACTACAATAATTGGTACTTTAAGCCGGGTCATTTCCATAATATTTCGGGCAATAGCTTCACCTTGCCCCCGTTCTTCGGCTTCCAGCCCGGGATAAGCACCGGGAGTATCTATAAGAGTCACTACCGGCAAGCCAAACTTCTCGGCAGATTTCATTAAGCGTAAGGCTTTTCGGTAACCTTCAGGATTAGCCATCCCAAAGTTTCTGAATTGTCTTGTTTTAGTATTATAGCCTTTTTGTTGTCCTATAAACATAAAACTTTGATCATCAATCTTTCCCAAACCTCCAATCATGGCTTTATCGTCCTTTACATTTCTATCCCCGTGAAGTTCTAAAAACGTATCTCCACAAATAGCATTTATATATTCTAAAGTATAAGGACGGTTGGGATGTCTTGAAAGCTGAACCCTTTGCCAGGCGGTTAGATTCTTATATATTTCTTTTCGGGTATCTTTTAATTTTTTTTCAATTTGCTTGCAGGTTGCCGTAACATCAACATCGCTTTCTTCCCCTATGTTACAGGCTTTATTGTATTGTTCTTCCAACTCTTTAATGGGTAATTCAAAATCTAAATATTCCATAAGTTGTTCTTAGTATGTTTTTATTAGCCTACAAATATAACAAACTTTAAAACGAAGAATTACGCAGAAAGCGTATTAATTTTTGAGAAATTTTTAAAGTAAACTACCTTGGGAAAAGCACACGAGGCATTAGATTGAATAAAACATTTGAATCAAGCGTCAGAGCTCCCGTCCCGATAACTATCGGGAGTCATCGGGATCAAATCTCACTTAGTGAGCTACCGCTTGGCATTGTATAGTAGAAAAATAGCCAGCACCCCAAAGCTGATGTTGGGAAACCATACGGCTATTAGTGGTGAAAATGTAGATTGCTCGGCCATAGTACCAAATACTTTGTCAAAAAAGATAAAGATAAATGCCAGGGTAATCCCCACGGCAAGGTTTACCCCCATCCCACCTCTACGTTTCTTAGAGGAAACCGCCACAGCAATAATTGTAAGGATAAAAGCAGAAACCGGAGTACTCCATCTTTTATAGGCCACCACTTCATAGCGGTTAATATTGCCGGAACCCCTGCGGCGTTCCTGGGCAATAAACTTGTTTAATTCAGAATAATTTAAAGTCTCAGCAATATAAGTTTGAGGGGTAAGCTCGCTAAATTCAAAAGGAAGAATGGTATCAAGTTTATTTTGAGAGAGGATTATATCCTCATCTTTACCCACTATTCGCTTATCGACATTAGTCAGTGTATAGGTAGTATCTTCCTCATTAAATTCTAGACGGGAAGCACTTATTTTAAACTCCAATTCATTGCCATTAAAATGCTCGAGCGTAAAATTTCTGGCAGATTTTGCCATTGGTTGAAAGTGACTTGCATAAATAACCTCGTTATCATTTATTTGTCGATAAACATCGCTGGTTTCCTGGGTTTGTTCGTTCTTTTTAAGATATTCATATTTAAACTCGTTAAAACCCTTACTTGCTTTTGGAGCGAGGAACATGGCCAGGATTAGGGCGAAAACACATACAATACTCGCCCCTACCAGATAAGGTCTAAGAAATCTCCAAAAAGAAACACCGCTACTTAAAAAGGCGATAATCTCGGTATTATTCGCCAGTTTTGAAGTAAACCAAATTACGGATAGAAAAAGAAAAAGCGGAAATAGTAAGTTGGCAAAGTATATGGTGAAATCTACATAATAAAGCGCGACCTCTATAAATGGCACCTCGTTCTCCAGTATTTTTCCTATTTTTTCGGCTAAATTTACTATAATTCCAATAGGAACAAAAAGCAGGAGCATTAGGAAAAAAGTTCCTAAATAACGCTTTAATATGTACCAATCTAATATCTTCAAATCTTAGAGGCGTTTGTCCATTTGTTTAACCATCATATTTTTCCAGCTTGTAAAATCTCCTGCTAAAATATGCTTTCTGGCCTCTCTAACCAACCACATATAAAACCCAAGGTTATGAATAGTAGCAATTTGCTTGCCGAGAAGTTCATTTACGCTAAATAAATGCTTAACATAAGCTTTGCTATAATCGGTATCTACAAAAGTAAGTCCCATTTCATCTATAGGAGAGAAATCGTCTTCCCACTTCTTATTTCTAAGGTTAATGGTACCGTGAGCGGTAAACAACATTCCATTGCGGGCATTTCGAGTAGGCATCACACAGTCAAACATATCTACCCCCAGGGCAATATTCTCTAAAATATTTATAGGCGTCCCCACTCCCATTAGATAACGGGGTTTATCCTCGGGAAGAATATTTGTCACTACTTCAGTCATCTCATACATTTCTTCTGCAGGTTCCCCTACCGAGAGTCCACCAATCGCGTTTCCTTCAGCTCCCACTGAAGCAATATATTCTGCCGATTGTTTTCGTAAATCTTTAAAAGTACTCCCCTGTACTATGGGAAACAAAGTCTGTTCATGTCCATAAAAAGGTTCTACTTTCTCAAGATGGTTCACACATCTATCTAGCCACCTATGCGTCATATGCATAGAGCGTTTAGCGTAATCATAATCGCAGGGATAAGGAGTACATTCATCAAAAGCCATGATTATATCTGCTCCTATAGCCCGTTGAATTTCCATAACATTCTCTGGGGTAAAAGTATGCATAGAGCCATCTATATGCGACTTAAACTTCACTCCTTCCTCCTTTATTTTTCTTCTTGCTGAAAGGGAATATACCTGGTAGCCACCACTATCGGTTAAGATATTGCGGTCCCAATTCATGAATTTATGCAGGCCCCCGGCTTTTTTTAAAATCCCGGTCTTTGGTCTTAAATAAAGATGGTAGGTATTCCCTAAAATAATATCGGGGTTTATATCTTCTTTTAATTCCCGCTGATGCACTCCTTTTACAGAAGCTACCGTGCCAACAGGCATGAAAATGGGGGTTTCAATCTTACCGTGACTGGTAGTAATGGTTCCCGCGCGGGCTTTACTACCAATATCGGTACCTAATAAATCAAACTTCATAATTCTTTTTAAGTAGGTGCAAAGATACTCAACTAAACCTCAAATAAAAGAAGTTATACCAAATAGACTTTATAATTATGCTAAAGAAATTTGTCTTGGTTTTCGCTAATTCGAGGCATAAAATTTTAGAATAGCCTTAGCTATTATCAAATTTTATAACGAAGAAGTAGTAGAAAAACAAATGAATTAATGGTGTAATTATATGGTTTAATTGGTATTAAAAAGAGGAAATTGTTAGTTACTTCCCAAGATTTCTTAATAACTGCCTGGCAAGCACTTTGACATAGTTTTATAATAACCTATTTTTGTGGCAATTATTTTAACAACACAATCTTACATTAATGTCAAAAATCAAAGAATTAGAGGATTTTGCCACCCAGGTTCGTCGGGATATTTTAAGGCAGGTACATAAGGTTAATTCAGGGCACCCGGGAGGTTCTCTTGGCTGTACTGAATTTTTCACAGCTTTGTACCAGGGCGGCGTTATGGAGCACAACCCAGGATTTAATATGGACGGAAAAGAAGAAGATCTATTTTTTCTTTCCAATGGCCATATTTCCCCTGTATTTTACAGTGTTTTAGCGCGTAGCGGATATTTTCCCGTAGAAGAATTAAGCACCTTTCGCCATATCGATTCCAGGTTGCAGGGACATCCTACAACTCACGAGGGTTTGCCAGGTATTCGTGTAGCCTCCGGCTCGCTCGGCCAGGGAATGTCTGTAGCGCTTGGAGCTGCCCAGGCTAAGAAATTAAACAAGGATGAGCATTTAGTATTTTCGCTTCACGGAGATGGAGAGCTTCAGGAAGGACAAAACTGGGAAGCCATTATGTATGCCGCCGGAAATAAGGTAGATAACCTCATTGCTACGGTAGATCTTAATGGTCAACAAATTGACGGCAGCACAGAAACCGTTTTGCCAATGGGAAATATGAAAGCTAAATTTGAAGCTTTTGGCTGGGATGTGATGGAGATTAAAGACGGTAATAATATGAAAGCCGTGATTGACGGGTTAAATGAGGCCAAAAGCCGCACCGGGAAAGGAAAGCCAGTTTGCGTGCTTATGACCACCGTTATGGGGAATGGCGTAGATTTTATGATGCACACCCATGCGTGGCATGGAAAAGCCCCTAACGATGAACAATTGGAAACCGCGCTTGCACAAAACCCTGAAACTTTAGGAGATTATTAAAAAGCCCCACCTAGCCTCCCCAGAGGGGAGGAATAAAAAGGGATAAAAATACAAGCTTCGGAAACCCGACTGAACGGAACGGAAAGACGAAGCTCCCGTCCGATAATTATCGGGAGTAATGGGGATAGAACCTCACTTAATGAGTAGAAATGAAAACGATTATTAATAAATAAAAATATCCTCAGCTCCCCTCCCGATAACTATCGGGATTGGAGGGGTTGGGGGAGGCTTATTATGAAAACATATACAGATACAGGAAAAAAAGATACCCGTTCGGGTTTTGGCGCGGGACTTACAGAACTGGGGAAAACCAATCCCAATGTGGTGGCCCTTTGTGCCGACCTCGTTGGGTCTTTAAAAATGCAAGACTTTATAGACGAAAATCCAGAGCGCTTCTTTCAGGTAGGGATTGCCGAAGCCAATATGATGGGGATGGCCGCCGGACTTACCATAGGCGGAAAAATTCCATTTGCAGGAACGTTCGCCAATTTTGCTACTGGAAGGGTTTACGACCAAATTCGCCAGTCTATCGCCTATTCGGGAAAGAATGTGAAGATTTGTGCTTCGCACTCTGGGGTTACTCTAGGAGAAGATGGCGCTACCCACCAAATTCTTGAAGACATTGGTCTTATGAAAATGTTACCGGGAATGACGGTAATAAACACCTGCGACTTTAACCAAACCAAAGCAGCCACTTTAGCTGTTGCCGAATACGACGGGCCTGTTTACCTTCGTTTTGGTAGACCAAAAGTGGCCAATTTCACTCCGGAAGATCAAAATTTTGAAATCGGTAAAGCAGTTCAACTTTATGAAGGGGAGGATGTAACCATTATCGCTACCGGTCATTTAGTTTGGGAAGCGGTCCAGGCAGCACAGAAACTTTCAGAAAAAGGATTTAGTGCCGATGTGATTAATATCCATACCATTAAACCCTTAGATCAGGAAGCGATTATCAAGTCGGTTAAGAAAACCGGATGCGTGGTTACCGCTGAGGAACACAACTTCCTGGGCGGACTTGGAGAAAGCGTGGCGCGCACCTTAACCGAAAATCATCCAGCTCCGCAAGAATTTGTGGCCACCCAGGATACTTTTGGAGAAAGCGGGAAGCCAGACCAGCTTATGGAAAAATATGGGCTTAATGCCAATGCAATAATTAAAGCTACAGAAAAAGTACTTAAGAGAAAGTAATTTTTTTAAAGTACTATATTAAGAGGCTATTTAAAAAAACAACATTTGCGATAATACTGCGATGAAAGTGATTTTTAAATAGCCTCTTTTTTTATTGCTTTTAGAATATAATGCAGTATTACTGCGTTATTATAAACTAACAAAAGAAAATCTACAATGAAAAAANTAATGTTTATCGCGTTATTCCTGGTTTCAACGCTTGGCNTTACAGCCCAGGAAACAGAATTNGGAATTAAAGGAGGCTTTAATTANGGAGCTACAGGAGATCTGGAAAGACANANCGCTGTTGACGATTTGACCGAAATAGTTGGAGGAAAAGAAAAATCTGGTTATCATATTGGATTCTTCAGCCGTCTAGAAATCTTAGGTGTTTTTCTTCAGCCAGAACTTATGTACACCAGGCTAAATACAGAATATGAAGATTTTAATTATAAGATAGATAAAATTGATCTTCCTGTATTGGTGGGAGTAAACGTTTTTGGCCCCTTAAACATAAAGGCCGGTCCTTCATTTCAATATATTTTGAACAATGACCTGGAAGACACCGATCTTAAAATTGGGGATGTAGAAAATGACATCACCGTAGGTTATCAGCTGGGGGTAGGCGCTAACCTTGGCAGTTTGGGCTTTGATNTTCGTTATGAAGGTGCTTTTACCGAAAACACTGCTTTCAGTGAGGAAGCGAATGAGTTCCAAATAGATTCCAGACCATCCCAATGGATTTTGAGTCTGTCTTATGCCTTTTAAATGAAAAAACGTATATATAAAGCCCCGTTCCTGGGGCTTCTTCTTTTGGTAGTCTTAAAGTCTCTTCCTATTGAAAAGTATCTGGATCTAAATAATCTGGTGTACCATTTCCATTCGAATCTGGAAATTCTAAACTTCCATCCTCGTTAATTTCTATTTCTTCTTTGGTAGGCGTTCCGTCACCATCATCGTCTGGATCTGCAAAATTAGGAGTATCATCATCATCGGTATCATCATCCATAAGGTTTTTATTTTTGTTTAGATCTTCCATCCAACTGGGGATTCCATCCCTGTCATGATCTGCTTCATTTACCCGAAATAAATTCACATTAAATATCAATGGACTGTAGGCTGGAATCCCGGGTTGTCCTGAAGAAAAATAACCTATACCTGAAGGAAAAATAAAAGCGCCTATTCCATAATCGTCAGTAAAAGAAACTGTATTATCTGCATTTACAGTGTAATCTGAAGCACCTTTAAACTCTATCACCCCCTCTGTAAAACCCTTTACAAGAGTAGCGAGATCAAACCAAACTGGAGTCGCCACATTATCAAAAGAAGAAAGATCTAAAAGATCTCCGCGGTAATTGAGCAGTATTGTATCTGAAAATTTTGGCTGTCTTCCTTCTCCTTCCCGCACTTTTAATACATACATGTCATAGTCCACCTCTTCATAGGTTATTGTTTTCTTGATTAAATTTTCTTCCTCAGAAAGTGGGGTTTTATCAGAG
>JGI1221J13441_10000613_pt1 | contig 15749 bp, 31 predicted proteins | sample LakVidmifraction_4_FD_13441 | JGI IMG/M metagenome (IMG submission 13441) | reverse complement strand
TCCCATTAGTTCAAATATTGTATTAGTAAATCGTGAACCTCTTGAACATCTTCATTTAGATAATCTAACTCCTCTTCTGTTAAAGGAATTCCGTTAACTTCTGCATAGCTTATATGCGCATCAGTATAATCTGGAGCGTCTTTATAATCAACATTTTGAAATTCTATATTTTCCATAAGTTTAAATTAAAAATGCCTTACTTCTAATCTCGGAGCTGGTACTATCCGATTTCAAAATAAGGCTATTAAATTTTTTTAAAACGAGTACCAGTCGTTTGTTGTGCAAATATAATACATTTTTTGTTATATTACATCGTATCATTAAAATCTTTTCGTATAATCGTTTCAATTTTTTTAACCATATCGTTAAAATAGGTTGTTTTTTGAACTGTTGAAGTATCTTCAATCGACTTAATAAATTCTTCGCAAAACTTAATTTGCTGCAGCATCTTTTTTGAAGTTGGTTTTAGTTGGTCGTAGATTTCTAATTCAATCATTTTAATGCAAACAAGTTGATGCATTAGTTGATGCTTTTGTTTAGGGTTCATATTAGAATAAAGTTAATTGTTTTTTATGGTTTTAATGCTTAACCCAATTTGCAGTAGGAGAATAAGGATTTAAGTCGGGGTTTGTTTCTGTAGCTGATTTTGTTTTATTATTCATTTCTCCATAAAACCTCGTGCATACTGCGTCGGGTGTTTTTCCTATTATTTCAGAAGCTCGTTTAAAAGCGTCTCTTAAATGTTCAGGAGTTTTATTTACTTCTGCAAGTATTACATCCTCTTTTTCTTTAGTCCAAAGTGTTGCCATTGTTCATTTTGCTTTCAATTGTTAAATAACCATCGTTGGTTTCCCATTCATCAACTACTCTTGTGAGTTGCCATTTATCGTAACCTAGTTTATAAGCTACAGCGTGAATTGCTAAAGACTGAAATATAAACCACATTTCTAACGCTATTATTTTGCTACTTGAATAGTTCCTGCGCTTGTCCATTTATTTAATGTTTTGAGGTCGTTTTTAAATTTTTGTACTATTACTTCTTGCACTGGATTGTCACGCAAAATGAAAATCATATAGTACTCTTTGAGTTGTTGCTCTTTTTGGCTATAAGTCATAACACCACCTCTATTTGATTTATCCACTGCTGAGTTATTGCATCGAATAAATTGTTATCAATTTTAGATTTTGCTTCGATGCGAATAAATGCTTCCGTCATTTGCTCGTTGTTGGCTATATTACCACCAAGAGATGCGAACCAGTTTTGGAAGTTTTCGCATTCAATTTGCCATTCGTTTAGTTGTGTTTTCATATTGTTTTGATTAATTTTTAGTTTTTAGTGTTACTTGTGAAATTTAGATTTTGGTTTGTCAAAAAAAACGGGTTTGTAGAACTCTGGGGAAGGTTTGTATAAAACATCCTCTTCTAAATATCTTTCCCTCATATTATCTTTTACTTCATGATTATTTACCACAATATTTACATCTTGATTTTCAAGTACTTTTTCGATGTGAGCTATCATAAACGTATCTGCACCTACCAATAATATTTTTTTCATACCTTAAAATATATTACGGTTGCTACTGCTATTAAAATTATTACTCCGATTGCCGATATTGCCATTTCAATACATTCTGTAATTATGGCTTTTTCTTGTTTAGTTAGTTTCATTTCGTTAGTTTTTGATTAAATATTTCGTCATTTGGATTTGTTAAGCATCCAATAATTGGCTCGTTTCCTTTCGGGATTAAATGGCTTTTTAACCATTTATTGTACTGGCAGAATATTTGTTTAGTTGTCATAGTTTATTTATTTCTTGTTTAACTTCTTGCCAATAGTTTTTATCTACTGCATCCCCACTATCTAAATTTAAAATTTCATCAACTACTATTAATGCGCATTGTTTGGCGTTGTACATTTCTTGCTGCAATTGATAAGAACCTATTTGAGATGTATCGTGATGCGCAAACTGTCTAAATTTGTTAAACAGTTCTTGTGCTTTTTCTTTAGTTGTCATTTTCAAATAGATTAGATAGGTTGTCAACACTAAATACTTTATCTGTTAAATAGACAATTAAACATTGTGCGTCACCTACTTTTAAATCACTCCAAGAATGATTAGAAGTTAAAGCGGTTGTTAAATTTCTTCCCATTGTTGGAAATTCTTCGCAAACCTCAGTTAATTTAATTTTGTTTGCTTCGGTTAATCTTGTGTAAAGTGTTTTCATTTGTTTTAGTTTTTTAATTTCATCTTGTAATTCTTTAAGGTACCACGCATCGATGGTTACTTGTTCTGTTTCTTCTTCTCGGTCCAAGTATGGAGCGTCAAAGGTTTCGTCTGTTGTGTCCATTATCTTAATAGTTGTAAAGTTATGTAAATTGCGCAAAGTGCGATAAATAATAGTTGGTGCTTGTTTTTCATTTTTTTAGAATATTAATAAATGCGTGCCATTGTCAATAACATTAAAAATCAAATCTTGATTTTTAATTACATATAAAAAATCTCTACTTTCTTTGTTTGTCATTTCTTCGCTTCCGATAACTGTATATCTTTCACTATTAAATAAAATTGTTCTAATATCTCTAACTGTTAATCTTTGTGAAGTTGTCATAATTTCTAAGTTTTTGAATTTGCCGTGTAAATCACTTCCTTAATTCTTTTACAAATATAATACATTAAATAATACAAAAAACGTATTAATGTAATTTATAACGATTATAAATAACAAAGTACCGTTTAATGTATTACTATTTTTTGTATTTTTGCTTAAATTAAAATATAAGAATGATGAAAGAACAATTTAAAAAACTAATGCACCCGAAGGAGTTTCTTATACGGGTTGCTTTTAAGCTCAATGTAGAACGTGATACAATGCGGGTTTATATTGAAAGTGGTAAAGTACCAGCTAAGCACCAAAAATATGTTGCTGCTGCTCTTGAATTGCAAATGCAACTGGATGAAAAAATAAGTAAAATGCAGGTTATAGCTTTTGAGAAATTATGAAAGTAGAATGTAATGGAAATTTTTTAACGATTGCTGTGTATCAATTGTTTATTTATAAAACGCCTAAAAAAATAATTGATTACATAGAAAATCAAAAAATAAAAGCAATATTAGGAAACCCGCCTTATAAAATTGCAGTTTCTAACCAACCTTAAACCCATAAATTTTTTACTAATAACCACAAAAAAAATTAATTATGAGAACTTATAACAAAGAATTAGAAATTATAGCAAGTGATATTTTAGAGCAAAATTCACAAGCTAAAGGAAACGAAAACAAACCAAACTATACAAATCGTGAGTTTATGAATTGCTTAATTATTTTCCAAACTTCATTAATGGATAAAATGTACGATAATCAAGAATATGATAAAATGGATGTAGAAAATAGACTAAAAATGGCTAATCAATGCGGTTTAGATTTAAGAAAATTAATTCATATATATACGGGTTTAGATACTCATATTTTAGAGAATTTTATTTAAAAATTAATTAATTATGACAAACCTAGATTTTATTCTCTGGATGATTTTATTCCCTATTGCAGTTTCAATATGTAGCTATATCGATGCTTTAACAAACCGAGTAAAAGGACGTTTAAACAGATTTAGCCAAGAAGCAGAAAGAATTGATGCGCTTGTATTATTTATTGTATATATATTTGTTGCAATTATGTTATTCTAAAATTTTTATTCAACAACCACAACCCGAAACACAACACAACTCCAATTATTAAAAAGCCGTATAGAAATATCGTACTATCGGCTTTTTCTACTTTTTGCATAGCTTTAACCTTTACCGTTTCGACTTTTTTTTCTTCAACTTTTTTAACCTCTTTACTTTTATCTGTTAAGTAGATTATTTTAGTGTTTTCGTACGTTTTGCCAGCATAAGTAAACGGTCTTAAGTTATCGACTGGCTCAATTGAAAATGATGTCTTAAATGCGTTGTTTTCGCTTTGCGTTGTTGTTTGCGTTTCCGTTTCTGTTTTAACCTTTTCTTTGTCTTTTTGGACCGAACAACTACATAGCAATAATAGAATGGTAATTGCTAAAGCAAAGGAAAAAATTAATAGTTTATTTTGATTGTCGGGTTGCATATTAGATTACCATTTTTAATTGAGTTGTTGATATTCTTTCTTTTGCTATATTGAAATAAGTTTCATCTTGTTCAATTCCTATAAAGTTTCTATTTGTATTTACACAAGCTACTCCAGTACTTCCAGAACCCATTGTAAAATCCAAAACCGTTTCGTTTTCGTTTGTGTATGTTTTTATTAGATACTCCATTAATAAAACGGGTTTTTGAGTTGGGTGGAATCTGTTTTTGTCTGTATTTATTTGTATAGTTTTATAAGGATACCTTTTTGTTGTGTCTGTTTTACACCGTGTAAAAACTCCATTTTTATGGTTTAAGCTAAAAATTCCATTTGTGTTGGATTCTTTTGGTAAAATATATTTACTTCCTATTGTCATTTGCGGATTGTACGGCATAATGTTTTTTAACTTCTCGCTAAATTTAGGAAAGTTCCTCGCATATCCATCAGAAAAAACTATAATGTTTTCAATATTATTTAAGGGCTGATGCTTTGCTTGTGGGAAATTTGATTTGGTGTCTTTCTCCCAAATCCAATCATACTTATAGTTCTTAATATTACTCATTCGCAAAGCGGAACTAAACGGCTCACTACCAAATAAAACAATTGCACCGTTTGGCTTTATAATTCTATTGAGTTGCTCCCACATTAAATCAAAAGGAATAACTGAATCCCATTTGCACGCTGTCGTTCCGTAAGGTGGATCCGTAATAATTGCATCAATACTTCCGTCTGGTATTAGTTGCATTAATTCTAAACAGTCGCCGTGCATTAAATTCATAAATAAATAGTTTTATACTCATCAACTAATTTTCTAACATCTGCCAAACCTATAAAGCCACCGTTTACCCTTTTACGAATTGCCGTCACATTATCTGCATCGGCTAAAGAATTGAGTTTATTTGTTTGCCAAAACCAGCCAGCACTATCAACCGCAAACTCAAACGTATGTAACAAATTTGGGAGTACTGACAATCCTTTACTTTTAAAATAATTTGTTTGGTTGTCCTTTCCTGTTAATTGGATCGCTCCCGCTCCTTTGTGCTTCCATCCGTCACCGCTTAAACTATTGCCGTTACCCATTCTATTAGCATAAATTCTATTGGCTATTTTTTCGGGTTGCCTAGCAAATAGTTTCGCTGTTGGCAAATTGGTAAAGTACTTCGGAAATATAGCAACTAAAGCGGCTGCGGAATAGTTTAGATTTTCTACAAACTTTTTAAAGCCCATACTTTCGTGATGACAAGTCGCCATAAAATGCACCTTTCGTAATGGCGTGCTTATATTGTAACGCTTAAAGGTTTCTTCTAAATAATCGTTTTGCTCATCTGTAAATTTCATGGTCTATTTTTGTATTTCTAATAGTTTAACTTTTTCTAATTTTTCACTATTATAAACAGTCTGTACAAATATTGCAACCAATCCAGTTATGATTGTGGCAGCTATAATACCGAAGGCAATTTTATAAGGTTTAAGCTCAATTTTTTCATCTTCAAGTACTTCAACTCGTTTACGAATATCCTTAACATCGTGAACTAATCCCCAATTGTCATTCATTGCGTTTCCTATTAATGCGCTTTCAATTCTAGTAAGTGCGTGTCCTTTCTCTATTGCATCGTCTTTAAGTAGTTTTAGGTGGTGTTCTATTTTCTCCATTCTGCCTATTTCTAATGATGTCATTTGGCTTTTATTTGTAGGTTAAAAAATAACCGCCCTATTAAAGGCGGTTTGTGTTATGCTTCTTTGCGGTCGCCAGTAAAGAAATTCTTAACCACATATCCAAGCGCGCCGCCTAAAGCAGTAACGCCAATTAAGGACCAGTTAAAAGTTAATGTTCCAGTAACTAACGATTGTTGAATAGTCACAACAACTGGAGCAAGTACCGCCATCACTAAACCGTTAACGAAGTCCCGCCAGTTTAGTCTAAAAAGATTTGAATTTGTCATTATATTTAATTTTAATTGGTTACAGTTGTCTTATTGATAATGAATTAAATCCAACTATTTCACTAGATACCGTTGGATTTCCTGTTAAGGTTATATAGTTGTCAACAGCTGGATTAAATGTTGTTGTTGATCCAACAGCCGTTCCTGCGATTGGTATATTTGAATTACTACCATTGTTCAATGAATTTCTTAAAGTTGTGCCGTCAATTACTAACGCTCGCATTATGTACCCTGCCCTATTTGCAGTAGATAATGCTGTCCCTGTTGTTATCGCATTGGCAGTTCCATTAATTACCGTATCATGGCTTAAACTGAAATTGATAGTTGCGGCTGTTGTTGATTTGTTTGGTGTCAAAATAATTTCAAAACCCTCACCTGAAACGTAAGTGTTTGCGGGTATTAAAAGCGAAGCTATAACTGTTGTGACTGTCACTCCTGTCAATTGCGTATATCCTTGCGAAATAAATTTTGATTTGTTTACTTTTAAATTAATAGCCGTTTGGGTTGCTGTTGAAATTGGAAGTCCTAATTTTGGAACAAATACTTTATTTCCTTGAAATATATCTGTTGTAGCACCTGCTGTAATTGCATTTTCTTTGCCATTCCAAGTTGTTCTTTCTCCGTCTGTAATATATCTTTTATTTAAGGTATCTGGAACGTTTGAACTATCCAAAAGCACTGCGCCTGTCAATCCATTTACTGAACTTACCGCATCAGTATTGTCAACTTTACGCCATACACTACCGTCAAATATTGCCCAATCTCCAATTTTCCAATCCGTAATACCATTTAAAGCGGTCGCACCATTAACATTTACAATGTAATAATGTCCATTAGTACCAACACTAGATACCAAAGCGGGTGTATTTGTCGAAGCATTCCAAACCGATTGGAAAACCGAACCACCAATAGTAGCATTCCAACTTGCTATTTGTGCATCAGTAACAACTCTGTGTGTTGCATCATCTGTTAATTCCGCTAAACTAGCATCTGTACCATTTGTTACTAAACCTTTTGCATCATAGGTAATTTTAGTTTTTGTAGCGGCTGTTATTGGAGCGTTTGGAACTACACCACTCGGAGCAACATAAGCTATTTCTCTAACTTGGTTTCCTTCTTTAACTAAAAATGATGTTGGAGTTGTTGCCGTTGGAAGTGTGCCTTTGAAGTTTAAACCTATTTCATTTGCAATCATTGGAGTTGCTGAGCGGTCTACTTGTATATTATCAAAGGTTAAACGCAGTTGTATGTTTCCTGTTGTTTCAGTTAAACCAGATTGAGCTGAACCATTATTAAAAGACAAAAACTGTTGATATGAATTATTATTAAAAGTTAAAAAACCTTGAGATGAATTATTATTAAAAGTTAAATTATTTTGAAATGAACCATTATCAAAAGTTAAATCATTTTGAAATGAACCATTATCAAAAGTTAAATTAATTTGATATGAACCATTATCAAAAGTTAAATCGCCTTGACGTGAAAAATTATTAAAAGTTAAATTGCCTTGAAATGAACCATTATCAAAAGTTAATTTTTGTTGAAATGACCCGTTCTCAAAAGTTAAATTATATTGATATGAATTATTATCAAAAGTTGAAAAATATTGATATGAATTATTATCAAAAGTTAAATTATATTGATACGAACCTTTAAAATTTATATTTTCATTATAAGAATTAGTAACAATTTGACTTCCTATTCCTTTGAATAAACTAGCATCATAAACATTTCCGAATTGAAAAACTGCAATAGGATTAAAACCAAATTGGTCAATCCAAAAATCAATATTTTCTTTTGAACTACTTACAATATTACTATTCTGCTCATTTCTATAAACAATCAAATCATTTGCATAATCGTATTTTATTGCATCGTAAGCAATATTGTAATTGACACTATCGAAAGGAATTACCACCCAAGAACTATCTAAATTAAAAATGTCTGTTGAACTTCCAACCGTACCTGTTATGTTTTCCCAAACTTTACCACCCCAAATAGCTCTATCATAAAAACCATAACTATTGTAATCTTTCCAAATTCCAAATCCGTTAATTGCTTTGTCATACATTGGATTAAAAAACTTTCCAACGCCATCAAAACTTAAAGTATTGTCATTTATAGCTTGTAAATAAATAGTGTTACCACCGTATAACGCAACGTCAACACCTGTAATCTCATACGTCATTAACGGTATTAATCCGTTTGCAGATATTAACGCGTCAATTTCTGCCTTTGTTCTTGATAAATAATTTCCAGTGGTTAAAACCTGTTCAAGTGTTTGGCTACCTGTAATGTCATCAAGCATTGCAAAAGTTCCGTTTTTGTCAGGCAGTATATACTTTCGTGTTGCACTTAAAAGCAACGTTGAAATCCTTGCAAAAATTGTACTTGTTTTACCAAAAACTGTTTGTCCGTCTTCATCCGCTTGTGTAGAATTTCCAAATAGGTTTACGTTGTTGAATGTGTTGTAAGCTCCTGCGTTATTTCCTAAAGTGTTTAGGTTGTTTCCTGAGTTTTCATACCCTGCCTCACTTCCAAAAGCATTTATATAAAGTCCTGAGTTTTCATACCCTGCCCCACTTCCAAAAGCATTTACATCAAGTCCTGTTTGCGAATCCCCTGCTCCTGTACCTTGTAAATTAATACCGTTAATTAAATTTTTATTTGCCCCTGCCGTAACCTGTTGAAGAGTTCCGCTCGCTGAAACGTCATCAAGCATTGCAAAAGTGCCTGATTTGTTTGGCAGTATATACTTTCTAGTTACGCTTAATAATAAAGTTGAAATCCTTGCAAAAATTGTATTTGTTTTGCCAAATACCGTTTGACCATCTTCATCTGCTTGTGTAGAATTTCCAAATAGGTTGACGTTGTTAAATGCACTATATTCTCCTGCTTGCCTACCGAAAGCGTTCACATTATTGCCTTCGTTGTTATTTCCTGCATTGTCTCCGAAAGCGTTTAGGTGAGTTGCTTTATTGTCTATTCCTGCAAATAATCCAAAAGCGTTTACGTTATTTGCTTGATTATTCTGAGCTGCTTGAACACCAAAACCGTTTACGTTATTTCCTGCGTTTATATATCCTGCTCCTGTCCCTTGAAAATTTCTGCCGTTAACTAAATCGTGGTTATTATCCAAAACCTCTTGAAGTGTTGGAGTTGTGCCACCAGTATTTATATTTTCCAAAGCCACATTTAACAAAGCTGGTAGTGCTGTTGTTGGGTCGGTAACGGTTATAAAATCACCGCCATCGTCATAAAGCTCATCTGTATTTGCATTTACTTTAATAAAGGCGTTTCTAACCTTATCACCCGTGCCATCATTAGCCGTTGTACCTACATTAATTATTTGCTTTGCCATTTTTTACTTGCTTTTTAAATAAGAATTTTTTAAGTTTATCTTCATTACGAACCCTTGCTATATTTACTTTTTTATTTTTCATAAATATTCGTCCGATTTATTACAACTGCCTCTATTACCTACATACCAACTGCCTACATTTTGACCTTTTCTATTTACAGTTTCGCTAACTTCTGAATACTCAGTAATTTTATTTTTTGATAGCCATTTTTGCATTCTTAAACCGTATAACTCCATTTTCGAACGTTGTTGCACCATTAAGAAATCAACTTCGGATTTAGAAACGCTCTCAGCATTTTCTGCCGTATGTTTGTAAACACCACCGTTAACCATTTGGTACGCTAAAACCAAAAGTAAGTTCTTTGCACTCGCTCTAATTAGGTAGTCGGTTATAAAATCGTTGTACAATGTTAAATATAAACCGCTTAAAGTGTTGTTTGTCTTTTCAAGAATGATTTTGTCGTACAATTTAGAACCGATTAACGGCTCTAAATCTGTTATTTGAGCGTCCTCAATACAAGGAACGATTTTATCAAAATCGACATTCCCACCTATTGGCGTTTTTGTGATTACTTGCTGTGGTGTTATTAGTAGTATCATAGTTTATTTATGTAAAAATCCATTTTTCGGAAGTGTATTTGGAACTACAAACGCTTCTAAATCGTTTAATTCTTTGTTAAAACCGTCACGCCTTGCCTCGTTTATGTTTATCATATTTAGTAAAGCTAAAGGACTGTTTATGTCAATCTTAAATCCTTTCGAAACGTAAATTTGTCTCACAAAGTTGTGCCTGCACGCTCCACCGCCTTTGAATTTCCAAATAGAATAAGGTTCTGTGCCATATTCGCCCCATCCCTCGTTAACCACTAAGCTATTCATACTCTCTAAATCCTCTTTTCGGTATACTTTACCTGCATTTATCATTCTAACGCAAAATTCACGGCTATTATCACTTAAAACGCCGTTGTATTTATACCTTACTTTGTAATCTTTGCTATCATTTTCACTCTTTGCGTTTGGTATTGCCGTTCCTGTTGAAGCAAATGAGTAAAATTTGTCATCGTCATCGTGGCATACAACCGCCTCACTCACTAAATCCCACTCATTTAAATCAACAACTTCACCTAAAGCTATTAAACCATCCGCTACTTCATTGTCAAGATTGCTTTTTTTTTGTTCAGCCATTTTAACAGTCGCTAACGGCTCTATTTTTAAAGCTCTTAACCTTTCAAACTCTAATTGTAAAGTAATGTTATTTTGCCCTAAAACGTACTCAAAACCATCTGTTAAAACATCCTGCATCGGTTTAATAACGTTTAACATTGTTTCATTAAATGCCACTTCTATCTCATCCGCTGTTGAACTAAAACCGCTCGAAGTATTTATTCCTAGCATTGCACCGCTAACGGCTTTATGAGCTACTAGCAATTGTTTGCGTGCTTCTTCTGTTAAAAATTGATATTGTTGATGCGCATCCGATACTTGTACGCTTTCTAAAGTAGTAGCGTTTTCTTTATTGGAATTAAAAGACAAAATAAACTTGTTTGCGTTTTCGCTTCCAGTCCATTTTTTAATAATGTTTTTCTCAAATTGGTCTTTAACCTCATCGTCAATTATACCCTCGTTTACATTAATAATGTGACCAGCACTCAATCCGTTTTTAATATGGTTAATACAATATATTGATATTTGCTCTTCCAATTCCGCATAATTCAAACCCGAATAATAACTTGGTCTTGCAAAATAAAAATTATCAATTGTATATTCAGATATTACATAAACAGTTCTTTTTTCTTTAGTGCCTTGTACAAACTTTGGAATTTCAACTGCTGGATATTTACGTAAATCGCTCCAATCATAAGAATAAAAATAACTGTTAATCTCACCAAACTCATCAACTTCACTTGGTGCTACTTTATGCTTTGGCAAATGGTTAATTTCTGCAATTTCGTTTCCTGACTTGCCCAATATAATTTCAAAACTTGCCTCACGGAATAAAGTAAAATCTTTTACAATTTTACGCACTTCATCTTTTCTAAATAGCTTTTTAATAACCGCCATTTGAACGGCTTGATCAATTGAATAACTAGCGGTTAATCCTTTCCCATAAATAAATGAAAAGTAACTATCTAAAATTGCTGAGTTAGTAGGACTATATTTGTAGCGGTTAATAACGTAATCATAGCCGCTATTATTTTTACCGTTTAAAATATACTTTTTACCACTTGTTTTAAACTCTTCAAAAACTTTCGTAAGATGCGAACTTAAACTGATTGCTCTAATATCACCCATTTATTTTATAATTTTGTAAATCCGTTTCATCAGTCGCAAACGCTTTGCCTCTGAAAATTGTAGTAATACCATCCTTTATTTCAATCTCAAAATTTGCACCCTCTTGGACTTGCTTTTCAAATTCAAAATTGCAATACCCGTTTGAATAAGTAGTATTTATATTGTTGAAAGTTTCAAAAGTTCCTAAGCCCTCATTTTTTAAATTAAGCGTAATAATAGGAGCGTTATATCTTGGTATAACTGTAACGTTTTGAATGGCTAAATTTGGTCTAAAGATTGTCATACTTATATAATACAGTTTTTTCGTTTTGATATAAAAAAAGCCGTTAAAATTAATTAACGGCTTTCCCCTCCAACCCATGAAAAAACAATATTAATCGTTTACATAATCCGATGAAACCATCGCCAACAATGAAGTAACTGCGCTTGGTGACAATATCGGAGCAGTATCTGGCTCTAAGGACTGAAACGACATTTTAAGTCCGTAAAAACCACCTAAATCGCCCGCTATTTCTCTTGTCCCTGTTGTTTTGTCAACACCGTTAACTAATCCATAAAAATGAATTTTTCCATTGTTGTCTTGAACAAAAACCAACATTCTATCTCTTGAAAGTAGCTTCGCTTGGTTAACCAATGGAGCGGTTAAACCAGTTAAAACTAAATCAAGTTTTCCATCATAGAAAATTGTACCGTTATCTCTCGATGCCGTTTCAGTTTCCATTATGATGTTACCTACATTTTTTAACTCAAATTTAAAAACCTCATCCAAAGTGCCTAATCCTGTCAATTCCGATGCTACAATAGTAGCACCAATTTTAGCAAAAGGAGCAAAATAAACATTCTGCAAACCACCCGTATAATTTTTACATTCAAGTAATCGCCCGTTAATTATAAAATCACAAACTGCCATATCTTTTTTGATTAAAATAAGGCGGTATTTTCAACCGCCTTGTTATTTACTATGTGAAAGTTGTGTACAATACAACTTCGTTTCCTCTCACGTACTGCACCCCAGCGGTGTACACCATTTTGTAACGAACCGTGCCAGTCAATAAACTTTCGTCCATATCTTTAATTCTTACTTCGTTATGATCTGATAAAAGACCAGTACCGAAATAAAGATTTTTTCTTTGGTAAATTACCATAGTTGATGCTGGAAGTCCGTTTACAATTTCCATTGTATAATTGCCGTATCTCAATTGAGCATCAGTACCACCTAAACCTGCTGTAATTTGAGCACCGATTAACGCCTGTTGGTAAGCCAAAGCTACGTCATTTGATACTGCAAATATTAAATCAGTTTTGCGTCTTAAAGCATCTGGAACGGCATTTAAAACCGCTTCAATTTTTGATACTACATTTGCTTTTGTAACAGCAACCGCTGTAACATCAATTACTGTAGCATCTAGTAAAAATGAAGGAATGAAGCCGTCAAAATGTCCGTCAACTGATGCATCACCTACCCAAATATCGCTATCTGTTGCTTGCGCAGTATCTGCTAATATTTCAACTAATAATGCGCTTTCTTCGTCTGCTGGCATATTGTCGTTGTGTGCTGAAAAACCCATTGAAGCAGTATCCCAAACATTACGAAAATCTTCTTTACAAAGTTCCGCTTCGTTTTTGATTTTCTTTGGTTCTAAAATAACCTCTCCAATTGTTACACTACCTTCTGGCGTGAAACCACAAGAAAAATCTTGTCTGCCATTGCCGTAATCGATTTTTCTGATTACTTGTTTTACTGGAATATTTGGTAAAACTGTTACCAAATTTCTCGCAATAGTGTCCGCTTCTTTAAACGCTTTCCCCACTATTTCGCCCGCTACCGTTCCTGCGTATGAGCTGTTTACTGTTGTTGTTGTTGCCATTTTTTTTTAGTTTTTATTTTTAAATTCGTTAATCGCTAATGTCAATCTACCTTTTGAAGTAGTTGGTGCTTTTGTAGTCGTTTCAATCGGTGCTACTTTTATTTTTGTTACTGCTGGCGTTTCTGAAAGTTCAACTTTCAAAGCAGTATTAGATTGCTCTAATGCTACAAACCTAGCTTCCAAATCAGAATTAAATTTAATAAGCATCGAGCTAATCGCTTGCTTTAAGTCTGAAACGTCTGGAGCGTTTGGTGCTACAATTGGAGCAGCCAATTCTTCTTCAACTTCTTCAACTTTAGCCGTTACGCTTGCTATAATTCCAACCTCTTGAACTGATACCGTAGAACCGTCCTCAATAACATACTCGCCAACTGGCACTGGTACATTACCCTCTGGAGTTACTAAATTTATCATTCCGCCCGCTGTTGGAATGTCGCCCTCAAATTCCATCGTTAGACTTCCGTCCTCAGATTTAACTTGTCCTAATTTGACTTGTTTAGCAAAAAGACTTTTTAAGTCATTTACTATTTCATCTTTCATTTGTTTAAAATCCATATCCTCTTTTTTTAAAGTTACTTTTTCATCAAACATTCCCTCAATACTGAAACCAGTCCCAGTAGATAATGCTTTATTGTATTCGTCCTCACTATCAAATTTCAAAGTGCCAACCCAATCGCCAACTTCAGCACCTAAATTATAAATAGACGATTTATCTTTTTCAACATCTTCAACTATCCAACTTTCTGTTAAATACCCCTGCAATTTGTCATCTGAATTATGCTCTAAATTGAAAGTTTTGTGATTGCCGTTTTTAAAATAAAGTTGTGAAACTCTTTTTATTGTATCCGCTGAAAAAAATACTTCGTACTCTTCTTTAGTTTCATTATCAAATCTGTAAATTTTCTTATTGGGTTTCATTATCACGCCCATTAAAGTAAGTTTCTTTTTGTCCACTTCTTTAAATACAAATTGCTTTGAAAGTGCTATAAAACTTGACTTCATAGCTGGCTCGCCAACAACTGAAATACAGTCCACGCCTTGCAAATTTTCATCCGATAATATAAGTTCGTATATTCTCATATATATATAATACAGTAATATTTTTTTGATATACTTTTTTTACTTATATTTGTAAAATAGTTGCGGTCTGAAACTTTGGTAACTTAACAATTTAGCCTTTTTGAATGCGGAAAATTTCAGACCTTTTCCAATTTTGGGAAGGCATTTTAATTTATATATGGTATGGAAACAAAAGAGTGTACTTGTTGTAAATTAGAGTTTCCAAAAACAGAAGAGTTTTTTAGAAAAAACGGTAAGTTTTGGAGAGGCGGGTGTAAAATATGCTTAAATAAAAACATACCAAAGAAAACAATTCAAGAAAAAAAAGCAAGAGCAGCTGAAACCCAAAAGGAGTGGCGTTTAATTAACAGACCTGCAAAAGTTAAACCGTTTTTAAAAACTTGCGGAACTTGCAAATTAGAATTTGAAAGAACAACAGAAAACTTTAGAGAACGAAAGGATGGATTTAAGGACAAATTAAGGTCGCAATGCATAACTTGTTTTGATAAACATCAAAGGAAAAGACATATTGAATTTTATAAAAACAATACTGAAAAAGAACTTTTAAGGACTAAAACTTGGGCTGAAAACAATAAAGAAAAAAGAGCTTTTTCAGTAAGAAAAACCTATTTAAAAAACATAAATAAAAATAAAATATATGACAAAAAAAGAATTGAAAACCTTACTGATTCTATTATAATTAACAGAATTAAAACACAAACAGGTTTAAGTAAAACAGAAATTTTAGAAAATAAAGAAATAATAGAAACAAAAAGATTAATAATTAAACTAAAACGAGAACTTAAAAACAACTAATTATGGAAACTAAAAGAGATTTAAATTTTGAAGTAAAGAGCGCAAAGCAATTAAACGAAATGCTTACAGGCGTGTTAATGGATTGCAGACGTGGAAATATTGACCACAACACAGTAAAAAGTATAACGCTGATTGCTGACAAGATTAATAAAAATAATGTGAATGTTTTAGAATATAAAAAACTAACTAAACATACAAATGAGGTTGAGTTTTTTCAATAAACAACCAACTAATTAAACCCACTCATAACCGAGTGGGTTTTTTTATCCAAAAGTTGAAGTAGCCACCGCATTTCTATCCAAACTCTGTTG
>JGI1221J13441_10000605_pt1 | contig 15871 bp, 18 predicted proteins | sample LakVidmifraction_4_FD_13441 | JGI IMG/M metagenome (IMG submission 13441) | reverse complement strand
TGTGCCGCAATGTTAGATGTCTTAATCGACCGCGCATAGGCCATCCCGTCAGGCACGTACCTTGCGTCTGAGAGCAAGGCCATTTGGTTACCATTGGATGTTGCCCCGTCTCCGAGGCTTAACCTTGGTCCTACGTGTCCGAGGGCATTTGCAGGAGGCACTATCCCCAAGAAACTTGCGAGTCTAAGGTCTGCTACAAGCTCTCCGGCTGAATTTGATAGGACGCTCCCGAACCAGTTATCGTCGTCGGTTACGTCCGTACCCATCAACATCCATAAGAGCGTCGGCAGGCCAGAAACAACTTGATCGGTCTGGACCACGCGCATTCCCATATAGGGGGTGGTGTCGTAGGTTGCGAGGAGTTTGCGAGCGGCGGTATCTGCTACTACGACGGGGGCTGGGGACATGCGGTCTATAACCTCCTGTGTTACCTCCCCAAGATCAATCCCATCCGCGACAGCGGGATCTAATTCCTTTGTAGTGAGGGGACGAACGCTCCCTCCTTTGGTTAGGAAATAAAGGAGCCCATCGGAGCCCCTCATGAGTTTTGCGTCGGTAAAGGTTCTCTTGGTCATAATTTTAACTCTCCTCGTCTACATATACTGATATTGCATTAGCCCATAATACCATCTCCACACTACCGGAGGCTGCTGCCCCCATCTGCCTGATCTCCGACCAGATCTTTACCCCCGGGCTTAGAATGATGTTGTCGAGGGCACAGTTAAAATAAAGACTCCCGTCTAGTGCCTCGTTGAAATTAACGGCCTGTACACTCTTAGCATCGAGCCCCCCACCCTGTATGATAAGGGCATACTGGTATCGGGCAGTGGCGGCAGGGCTGGTGGCCCCTCCATCTTTCCACCGTAGGCGGGCGCGGGCTGTAACTGAGTACGTCTTCCCCGCTCCCGCAGCTTCGATGTCGATCTTGTACGTCATAGGGTCATACGAGAGGTAATCCCCATATATAGCAGGGGAGGACGTGGCGTGTTTAGCTGTCATCCCCACCCCGTCCGCCCGCAGGTCTTGATCGACCTCGAAGGCCCCGGCGGTGTGGAGTACCGTGCGAAGAGAAGAGCGTAGGGTGAGAGTAAGGACGCCATCTGTTAGATCAGCTCCTACCTCTGCCGTCCGAGAGTAGATAAGGTTTACCGAGGTGGCCGCGTTGAGGGCAAGGGTAAGGTCCCGAGTGCGTCCGGTCTGGGCCACTGGGTCTACTGTCGCTACGTTCCCGTCTACCGTAAGGGTGATGTTATTAATTAAGTCAGCATAATCGGGTTGGAGATTTGCGTACATCCCGGGCATGTCCGGGTAAGTCGTATTATTCAGGTAAAGGGGGTCGAGCGCGGTGACGAGGCCCTCGTAGTTGAGACCCAAGGATTCAAAGAATGTGCGTAGGTCCACGTTCGGGGTCTTGTCCATCGTGAGATACGTGGAAGCGTTTCCGGAAGCGTCTACTTGTACTTGCCAGTCGCGAAGTTTCATGGTTACACCGTTCCTACATATACGACAACTATGACAGCCTCAGCAAAGATGAATTCCGCAGAGGGGGTAAGGGTAACTACATTCGATGCGATAGTGTAGTCCGTGGTCGCACGTTGCATGTTACCATTGATAAAGACCTTCACGCTGTCCTCGGAATACGGGGTGCGGGATAGGGCTACCGTGTACACACCACCGCCGATATCGACGAGGTTCGTGAGGGCAGAGGTGAATACCTCTTGAGGGAAAAGGCCAAGATCAGAGGTGCTGGACATAAGGATCTCCGTTACGTTGACCGTAACCGTAGAAACAGGCTCGGGGCACGAGGCCCAGGTACTAGCGTTACAGCAGTCTGTGGTCATGGTAGTATAAAAAAGTCCGGGCTCCCGAAGGAGCCCGGGAGGTTATTAGCCCGTGTACCGATAAGGCACATGGACAGTGAAAGCACCCGCAGTGATGGTACCTGTGAGTACTTGTGCTTGCAGTCGCTTCCCGGCAATATCGTACCCCAAGGCGAACTCGTTCGTCGTGAGATTGGATTTACCTTCCGTGTCGGCGTCAGCGGCAGTACCGCCTTCCACCAAGACTTGCAACTTCCCTGCACCCGCGTCGGTCTCGGTCACGTTCAGAATGACGGGGCCGGATACGTACGTGTTCAGGGGGAGGACCTCACCGAGATCGTAGATTCCGATGGGTAATTCCGTTTCCCCTGATTCGAGGTGACTTTGGATGTTGAAGTGCGCGATGGTCTCTCCGTCACCGTGGTTGCCTTTCGGCGTACGGGATTCAGAGATGAATGAAGTTACATCCTTGTTAGCGGCTGCAACGCTGGGGAGGGTAGGTACCGTGGCCCCGTAGGTGTCAATAGTCTGAGTCATAATAATTTTCCTTATTCAATATGTGCCCCCCTCGTGGGAGGGGGGCAACTTGGTTAGCCCAGGGCCACTGTGTCACCAGTGTCAAAGCCGAGGATGTTGGTTACAACCGTGGCTCCGACGGTCGGATTGAATCCAACCTGGATCGTAGTGGGGGAGAGGGTTCCGACGATGTACCCGGAGTAGTCCCCGGCACCAACACCTGTTGAGGTGATAGTTACCTGTTGACCGATTTCCAGACTCAGTACGTCCGCAACTTCAGCCGTGAGAATGAAGTCCTCACTGATATCCGTAGCGGCCAAGTCGACCGACAGGGTCGAACTGGTAACACCCGTCACGTCTTCAGGAAGCTTCGCACAATCACGACCATTGGTGTGAGGGCAACGGCTGTACAAGAAGGTCGTAGCACGGTTGTGGTACATCAGCGGTTTCGGGAAGATCTTGAACTGCGCGAAGTAGTTACCAATCTGCTTGAGCGGGTTGGTCTGCTTATCGTATTCGTTGATCCAGGTGAACTCACCATTATACCCAGGGGTCGTGCCGAAGACCATGTCTTTGGCCAGATTTCCGATGGGCGTGGGTACCAGGTTCTGCACGATCTCATTCATAAAGATCAAGCCGACTGCGAGTTCCGCACTCTGGTATTCCTTGTTGACTTCCGGTACGGTACCGACCAAGCCAACCGCTTCGTCCTTCATGGGTTTCACCCGACGGGCGACGACGTAGTCCACGCTGTCCTCAGTTTCCACGGCTACAATCTTGAACCGGGCCTGACGAGCATCATGGATAAGAATGTAACCACGATATTTCTTGAAGGCACCGGGGTACCCATCAATCAATACTTCAGGACGTGCTTCCCGGAAATCCTGGCGCAAGTCTGCGTCGTTACGGACCATTTCCTCGAAGTCGCGAAGATGGAGCATGAGCCCGAACATCGGGTATCCGCTCTCCACTGCCAAGGCAGCGTCGGGGCATTCTTCGCCCAAATAGTCCTGCCACCAAGTGAGGTGGGACCAGTCGAGTGCGCCCGGCTGAACAGAGGCGGGGTACCGAAGGAATCCTTCAGGTTCACCGTTACCAAAGTCACGGGTTGCATAGGGGTCATATTCATACTGCGCGGTACCAGTCGTGGACAAGTCCTGACCGTCGCGAGCGAGGATGAATGCGTTGCCGCCTTCTACGGAGATACGAAGCCAGGTTTCCCGGTTCCAGGTTTCCCAAACCGACAAAGTCACCTTTGGTACGGTCATCGCAATCATTTCCGCCTGTTGGCGAGCCTGATGCGTATAGGAAATGTCCGCGATACAGATGGATTCCGATTCCCATTCACCAGTGTACCCGGTGTATTGACGACCTTCCCACCCATACCCGAAGGTCTTAGGTTGAACGGCACAAGCGTCAACACCTGGATCTGCACCATTAGGTATGCGAGACTGTTGAATGCGGCGGAAGTTGGAAAGGCCCGACTGTTCTCCCACGGGACCGTGGAAAATGTTGACTTGGCGTACGAGTCCTTCAAACGGGGTGAGGGCACCACGGGGAATCCTATTAATGAAAATATTAGGGTTCACGCGGTTACGTTCAGAGATGAACGTGTCGAAGTATTTGGGGAGTTCCAGGAATTTCTGGTTGTACTCCGCTGGTCCATTGGCACCTATTACGGGCATGATAATCCTCCTTTAAGGATACAAGTTTGGTTAGGATGTCACCGAGGTTCGTGGCTGACTATAAATCCTCTTGTCTTCAGGTGCTCATAGGCTAAATGAGCGGATCATGCCGAGTTTTGGGTGCGAGAAGGGGGGCTCACTATTACTCCTTACGCATACTCTACATCATAGGGGTTCAGGATGTCAAGTGATATATTACACTGATGTCTCTCCATTAAAGGTACCGAGGCTGTGAAGGTCGGATGTCTGTAGGACGTTAGTCAGGGGATTATACGCCAGGACCTTGTCAGCACCGGACGGGGCGAACACCGCCCAGTCTCCTATGGTGGTGGCCCCCTCGTAGGAGCTTTGCCCATGGGCGGTGGACTCCTGGAGGACATTCGTTATGGGATTGTACGCTAGTACTGTAGTAGAATTTCGCGGGGCGAAGACCGCCCAGTCTCCTATGGTAGTCGCGCCCAGGAAAGCACCATTGTTTACTTTCCCATAAAGGGCAGACTCCTGGAGGGTATTGGTTATGGGGTTATACGCCAGGACTTTCGTGGACTCGTCGGGGGCAAATACTGCCCAGTCCCCCACGGTGGTGGCCCCCCTGAAAGCACTCGACCCCAGGCCGTGGACATCGGACTCCCTTAAGGTGTTGGTCAGCGGGTTATATGCCAGGACCTTCGTGGACTCGTCGGGGGCGAAGACAGCCCAATCCCCCACCGTAGTAGATCCGGAGAAGGCATATGTCCCTCGCATATGCGCAAACGACGTCTGGAGTGTGTTGGTCAGGGGGTTGTACGAGAGTATGTTCGGGGTGGTAGCGCCGGGGGTGAATACCGCCCAGTTACCTACTGTGGTTGCTCCGTCAAAACTACCGAGTCCGTGGGCAGCGGACTCCTGTAGGGTGTCGGTCAGGGGGTCGTATGCCAATACTTTGGNGGACNNCNCNGGGGCAAATACGGCCCAATCCCCCACAGTAGTTGCGCCACNAAAAGTACCCAACCCATGTAAGGAGGACTCCAAGAGCGCGTCTGTCACCGGATCGTAGGCCAAGACTTTTGAGCCAAGGGGAGAATATGGAGCAAACACTGCCCACTTACCTACCGTGGTGGCCCCATCATAAGTGCCTAATTCGTGCATGGGGGAGGCCCGGAGGGTATCAGTTACTGGGTCATACGCTAGGACCCTATCAGCACTGCTCGGGGCAAATACCGCCCAAACCGCTACGTAATCCGGGTCATCTGGGTCGAGGGGGTCGAGAGGGGGTCTAGTCAGCCGTATCTCCGTAACCGACACGGTGATGTCTTCGATAGGCTCAGGTCTGGAACGGAGATATTTTTTCATTAGTATGCCTGTGGGGGGCCAAAGACTTTGTCGATGGCCTGTTTTGAGGTGAGGACCTCAGTCGGTTTAGGTTGCTGACGGGGGGACACATCCTTTGGCCGCCCGGGTGCAGGGATATGGGGGGCCGTATCTGAGCCCAGAGAACGTTCGAGGGCCTGTCTGCGGCTGCGTTCGGCGGCGAAACGGGTGAGGAGAGGGGAGAAGGTGAGCCCGTTGAGGACTAACTTCGCGATCTCCTTCTGGTCATTGCGCTGGAGGACACCTGAGAGGGCATCCTCGTAGTGGTCTACGACCTCGGAGTTCCACTTGTCATTGCCCTCGACTCGGAGGAGAAAGGGATTGTTCTCTTCTCTCACTGTGCTTGTTGCATGGGACATGAGCTGTTTCACATCTTTGGTGTCACGGGCCTGGCGTTCCTGTCGTGAGCGTTCCTCAACCGCCGCTTTACTCGTCTTCCATTCCTTGAGGGCGTTTTCCTTCGTCTGAGTGAGGTCGTCGTATTCAATGGAGGCGGTGAGAATCCCCGCCACCACATTCTGGGACACATCTACATCCAGGTCGTCGAAGGCCAGTTCACGCTGACGCAGGTCTGTAGTGGCGAGTACCTTATCTAACACCATACTCACTTGGTCCTCCGGTACCCCCGCACGCTGGAGGAGCATCCCCGCTTTTCGGGTGATCTGCTGGATAGGCTCGTCATACTGTTGCTGGAAAGAAGGGGATCGGGCGAGGTCGAGCCGTCCTATCTCCCCTTCCAGTTCTTCAACCCGGGACTTGAGAGTCGTCACTTCCTCGGGAGAAGAGGTATTCTCGGGGGGCTTGCTCTCTAGTGCCTTGATCCGTCGGTTCAACTCACGGGACTCGTAGGCGTATTTCTCGATGACCTTCCGCGCCTCAGGGGTGATGGTGTCGTCGTGTTCGTCAGGGAGGGAAAGTAGGCCCTCGTCAGGTTTCGGAGCGGGGACACCAGGTTCGATCCTGTCCATCATAGTGTCGAAGGGGTCCGCTTCGGGCTTGGGCTCTGGGGTGGGTTTGGCGTCAGGCTCCGGGGTGGGTTTGACGTTGGGCTCCGGCTCGACCCTGTCTTCGGGCCTAACCTGGGGATCGTCCGACGGCTGCGGCGACGGCTCATCTGAGAAAAGTCGTTCCATAATGTCATCTTTAGTTTCACTGGGGGCTGGTGAGGGCATATCTTATTCCTGTGTGGTGGTGTGGGGGTAGTGGAAATCGTCGTGAGCTGTCGATATCTCCGCATTGGCCTGTTCGGCCTGTCTGCGGGATTCGAGGGCAAACTGATCGAGGGAAAAGAGTTTCTTCAGTGCGAGGTGGAGACCGTGAATCATCCACATACGTTGGGCAGAGGCGAGGCTGTTCCCATCCGCTCCGTCGTGGGGGAGGGGTAGCTCGACCATAACGTCACGGGTATTGTTCAGTACCTCCTTGATTTCCCGAGTGACAGGGTGGTTTATCCACTCGTGGTAGTCTTTCTGGGCCTGTTCTCGGATGTCGAGATCATCCGCCATTAAGCGGAAATATAAACTGTTCGGGTTAAGCATCTGGTGGTCCTGTGGGTGTGGGAGGTGAAGTCTGTAACTGCTGGCGTAGTCGTGTGTTCTCTAGGGACAACTTCTCGCGGTCGGCGAGGAGACGATCCATCTTCTGTTGCATTTCCACCATGTGGCTCTGCATCTTCCGTTGCTCGTCGGCGAAACCCTTCTGAGCCTGACTCTCGATCTGGGTCTGGGTCTTGTACATGCGGCTCTGGTTGAGCCCCTCTGCTCGGATCTGTTCGAGCTCGAACTCGTTGTTGATCTCCTGCGACCGCAACTGCATCTTGACTGCGTTGTCGTTGGCCTTGGCCTCTAGTTCGGCCAGTTTCTGAGACAGTGCATCGCGTTCCTCCTGGTTCTTCTTCACGACTCCTTGGGCCGTCTGGAGGATTGTCTGGGCGACAGAGATCACCTTCTTGAACTCCTGCTCCATGGTTGAGGTACGGGACGCGGTGACCGGGTCGCGGGAGATATGTTCAAGGTGTCCCCCAAGGTGGGGGATCATGGTACGGGCGAGGGCGGCGAGTTCGGTGGTGTTCTCCTCGTTCGCCTCCTGTTGCCACTCCTGAACGTCAGTGTAGAAGAGGGTAAGGTGGGACTCGAAGTGGGTAATGTGGTCTACGTCCTCGGGGACGGGGATCTGCCTCCCTTCCTTCATGTCGTTGTTCTCCAGCACGACCATCAGGAACTCTTTCGAGTCAGACATCTCCATACCTGCGGGGAACATTTCGTCCGCAAGGTCTGGGTTCGCGGTCCGTTCCAACACATAGGCGTGCTTCAGGGCGTCCGTCTTCTCTTTCGGGAGGGTGGCCCCAAGGGGGAGGATGTCGTTGAGGGCCGAGATACGTGCCCCAGAGGACCCAGCTCCGAACCCTTTGTTCGACTCAACGCTCCAGCGTAGGTCGAAGAGAACGTTGAGGGGGAAACCGAGGCGGATAAGGACCAGGTACAAATTTAAAATGTCTCTCCATTGGGGGGAGATTGTGCTGTCCATGTCCTTAACGATCTTATCGAGATCCAAGTTATTCTTAACCGCCATCTCGGTGAACTCTTCAGGAGAGAGCCCCCCGAGCCAGGAGGAGTTACTCACCCGGCGGAAGACCTCTTTGTGAAGACCACTCCACATCTGCATTCGGTAGGTGGATCGGTTCTGCTTGGCTTCTGACTCCGCCTGAACCTCCGCCTCTACTTCGCGGGCGGACTTCTGGGAGGGCTGGAAAGAGTTGGGTTGTTGGCGGTAGGTCCCGAGGTTACTGTGCATGACCGACGAGGACATGTCCCGGACGTTAATCAAATGTTGGTAGTTGGGCTGGAAGCTGTTCTGTATGGGTTTAAACCCATTGGAAATTACCGCCACCGGGCCGAGACGTACGAGCGGAACTCGCTGACTAGTGTCAGACTCCCCCGTCTCAAGGAGCAGGGAGGAGGCAAGGGTGCTACTGTCGATAATCTGGCTGAAAGTGCGGTTGGACAAGTCTGTGTGGGTGTAGGCCCGGTACCCGAGTCCCCGGACAGAGGCGAGGGTGGAGGGGCCTAGATTGTAGCACATGATCCACAGAGACTCAGACATGTGGGAGAATTCTTTCTCGGAATAATAGACGATGCCCGAGTCCGGGGAGGCATTGGGCATGTTTTGGTCCGTGTTTCGGTGCTCCTCGTCCTCCTTCATCGGGGGCTCCTCCGTGAGGATGTAGTGGGCCACCTTCCCTGTCTTTGGGTGAACCGCATACACATGGGTGAGGTTGACCTTACGGAAGCGGGTCGTGGTCGCAGCCCACCCCGTCCCATCCCGCAGGGCCTGGGCCGATTCCAAATAGAGGTTGGTATAATGCTGTTGGTTATTGATCGTGTTGCCCTGGATGTGCATTACCAAGAATTTACGGAGCTCTTCTACGTTCCACCCTTTCACCCACCCGGTGGCCACCTCATCCGGGTTGAAGGTCAATACCTCGAATAGGTCCTGCAAGGTAGTCTTCGTGTGGACGGCGAAGGCATCCAGGTCGGTGACGTCCGGGGTGGCGTCTTCCGGGAAACGCATCTCGAAGTGGGGTTGCCAGCGAGGACGCCAGTCTTTGGTATCCGCGAAGGTGGCCGCACTGTAGCCGTAGGAGTTTGTCTCGAAGTGAATTCGGTCTACGAAATGGAACCAGGAGAAGGACTTGGACTGCTTTAGGAACTCGTCATAGGCACTCGCGAGCTTCTTCCGCAAGGAAAGGGAAACCCCGTGAGCTTTGAAACTGGCCGTCGGGGTTGCATGGAAAACGGAAAGGGTGGCCTCGGAAGTTTCATTGTCCAACAATGCCTCCATTTCCCCTGTATTGATGTTGGCTCGATAGCTCTGCCCGTTCTCACGAAGGAGGGCGGGGTCCCATGGTGGACGGCGATCATACTGGTCCTTTATCTTACCAAGTCTGGGCGCACGGGCATCGAAGATATTGTCCATATCGGACACGACTTGCGCGGCGGTGATCCCCGTGGGGAACGGGGAATTCTTAAGTGCGTCAGCTAATGTTAATTCTTCCATAATTATATTTCCTGGTGCGTACTATATATCATTTGGGGTGGCTATCACGCAAGCTCTTATTCCGGGGCATCTTTGAAGATCCAACAGTGGTCAGGGTACTTCTTCCTATCCTTCTTGCTTATCGTCCTTCGCAGGACCTCAGGAGAAAAGTGTACCTTAACCCGGAGCATACATCCGCAGGCTTCACATGCCCCAAGCACCCGGTCATAGGACGTCGTCTGGTTGGCCCGGAGGAGTTTGCGAGCTACAGATTCGAGTCCTGTGCAGGTGGCACATAGCTCCCTACGGTTGAGGGGGCATGTCATACAGACCTTGGCCGCCGCGTCGGGGTCTTTATTATAGATGTCCTCTCCATCCACCTTGGCCCTGGTGATGGCTACGAGGGTGCGGGTGAAGTTCGCCACCTTCGTGATGGTGAGGACCGGACGGTTCCTCGTGGGCTCCTGTCCCACACAGGTGCCGGGCGGTGCCGTGTCACAGATGTAGGTCATGATGAGGTGGAAGAGGTGGGTCTCCGGAAGGGGCTCAAGACTATTCACCTCCCGAAGTCTATTCACTTCACGGGGGAAATCTTCCACCAGACCTAGGTGCTCGACAAAAGTACCTAAGTCTGGGTCGAAGTATTGCCACACCCCACCTGGGGGCAGGGTTCTTTTATTTTTTAGCTTTGGCATGTTTCTTGGTTAATGAGCGGCCCTCGGCGAGAAGGTCGTCTACGCTGACGTCATCGGGGGTTATGTCCCCCATCCCAGACATAGCATCGTCCGTGGGGGTGAGACTGTCCTCCTCATTCCGGGTGACCGTCACAGCATCAGGGTTGTACTCTCCTGGGCGGAGCCCGGTGACCCGGTAACTTGCTTCGGCAGCACTTCGTCCCCGGACAAGACCAGACCAGCCCTTCGAGTCGTTCGACATAATGAAGAACTGCTGGGGTTGTCCCGCAGAGTTCCTCATCTTTCTCTCGGTGATCTTGGACCCTGCCATGAAAGAGTCCATGCCTTTGCACACACCCTCCACCCACCGCAGGGCTTCGGCTTTAGAGGGGAATACCCCCGTAGTCCAGCGTTCGGTGCGAAGAAGGCAATGACGCCCCTGGGGAGTGTTTGCGAGTTCCAAGAGTTGTATAGGCTCCTGGGTCATAGGGCAATTATTTGACAACTGTGAGATCTGGGCCATCGGACTCCTCCTTCTCCTTCATCCCCACTTCGGCGATGAGCTTGGTTAATAGGTTCCTCTGGGCGGCGTTCATTGCGTTGCCTAGCCACATCTGTAGCTCCATTGCCCGCTGCTCGATACTGAACATTGTCAGGCTGGCAGGGGGTAGGTTGAAGGAGGACAAAGACTCGCGGGACGTGTCGGAGAAGTTCTGCCAGGCTTTCTGGAGGTTCTCCACCTGCACTTCAAGATCTTTGAACTCTTGTGTTTCTACCGCTTTATCGGTAAGTTCTTTCATAGTCGGTTTGTTCTTCATTACCAGTCTTCCTCTTTATAGGTGTTGTCTTCGTCGTACGTCTGGTTCTGGATGGAGAGAAGGTCTTGTTCCGCCCCACCACCAAAACCACCGTTGTTAAAATCTGAATGCCAGTTCCTCAACACATCGTGGTGAAAATTACCGGGGATTGCCCCGAGTCGGTGGCGAACCAGGTGGGCAATCATTGCCACTGTATCAGCTTCGTTCGGAGAAGGTAACCCCCTGTCTTTCATCTTCTTCTTCGTCTCCAGGGCTACCGCGCCCCTGCGTCGAGACGCGGACTGCTCCACTCGACGGGCGGCGAACTGGGACCCCGCCTTCAAAGGGAGCATACGAATCTGGCCGAAACGAGCGAAGGCTTCTACCCAGAACCAAGCCTCTGTGGTGGTGGTGGCGAAGACCTCAGTCCCCGGTCGCTTGTCGTGGGTGGACACAGCCAACTCGGAGGGGGAGGTATTCCCGTTGAACAAGAGAGGGCGAGCCGCGAGATCCGCAATGTGTGGTGGGGCCATGAGGAACAGAGAGGACCCGATAGTCTGGGTAGCAGCCTCGTCTACAACCAGATACTTGGTGTCCACACCCCACCGTTCGATCTGTTCCCAGGTGAAGCGTAGAATCTGGTTCACTGGGGGGTCCATCTCGGAATCCTCGATAGGGACGATGATCGGGTCCGGGTGAAAGACGATGCGAAATACCCCGTCCTTCTCCGTACCCGCCCAGGCAACCGTGATAATAGCATCATCACCAGTGGCGGTGAAAGAGGGGTCAAGGGCCATGATGGCAAAGGGGTCCTGTAACCAGCCGAGGGGCTCGTCGTAGACCCCGTAGGTCCTCTGGGCCGACTTAGGCATCAAGACGTTCGCGTCCCCAGAATTAGCGATCCACCCCCGTACCATGGTCAGGTACTGGGGGTGCTTAGCGTTGCCGTGGCATCGCTTAAGTACCTCCTTGATATGGCTGGGGCCAATCAAGTAGGGGTGGTTCCTCTCTCCATCCTCCTCGGTACAAGCTGGGGACTTGAGCCCATCGAAATGGAGGGCCAACCCCCCCGCCTTAGAACGCCAGTCATCTTCGTCGACTGACACAGAGTCCCACCCGTAGGCGGGCTCAGCCCTCATGGCTAGAGGGTCTTCGTGGGACATGGGGTTTCCCATCAAACAAAGTCTAAAATCAGGGGTACCAATGGAGAGGTTGGCAGTGGCCTCGATGACAGCCTCACGAGTCCCTTGCGCTTCATCTACAATTACCCTTACGCCCCCCGGAGACTGTGTCATACCTTCAGGGATACGGTTCTGGTGGACTCCAATGATATTATTGACCGCGTCCTGGACAGTCCCGCTCATTACCGCGATCCCGAAGATCCCAGCCTTGAATGCATTAGGGGAGTAGATCCCTTCTTCTTCCAGGGCGGCGTCTTCGGCGTTGAGGATCGCTGTCTTAGACTTCATGTGGTAGGCGGGGAGCCCCTTCCTCTTGAGGATCTGGTAGAAAGTCACAATACTCGCCCATGACCGTCGCTCCAAAGCGCGAAGGGTAGTGGAAGCGAAGAAAGTAGAAGTGTCATGGGGGGCCGCCATCCAGTCCAGGATGGTAACGAGGGCGATAGAATGGGACTTATTTGACGAGGAACATCCGAAGAGATAGAACTCGGACTCATAGCACCATGCCCGGAAGATCCTCTCTGACCAGGCGTTGATGCGGTACTCGGAAGGAGAGAAGAGTGCCGTCACCGCCCGGGCCATGTGAACATCGAGATCGTCGAGGTTCGCCGCCTTGTAATGGTCGAGACGGTTCCCGAAACGGGCACATTGCAGGTCAATCTGCCAATCGCTTACGCGGTCGTCCCAGTCGAGTCCGTATTTGCGGCGAGTTCTCATGCGAGTTGGAGTACCCCCTCCTCGTCCACCCGTACCTCGAAGTCGGGTTCGCGTAGGACATCGTGTAATAGTATTCCTTCGTCCAACCACTCCTTCACCCATGTCTCAAGTTCCGGTGAAACCCGGAGGTAGGTGTATTGAGAACCACGAAACGTGACCGTGTTTGTCACGAGGACCGTATACTCCCCAGGGGGAAATTGAAAACAGGGGTCCTGGATTACACAAGGCTCTGGGGGAGGGAACGGGGTGCCGTTCTCCCAGTGGTCCAGAACATTACGTGCTTCTGGGAAGATCTCCATGTCGGGGTGCCCCATCATTCGGGGCTCCACTTCCCGAGAACGTCCCTTACGTCGAGGATCAGTCCGCGTGACTTGTCGAACAGCTCGACCTCACGACCCCCCACTTTAGGGAGGAGGACATTGTCGCCTATCTCCAGCCCATCCATATCCCCGTTGCCGAGGGCGACAATCTCCCCGATCTGGGGGCGGGAGGATCTGGCATTGTCCGGAATGTAGATCCCGTCGATCTCGGTCTTGTCTGCCTCAAGCTTAATGAGGGCTCTGTTTCCAATGGGAGATAAATTCATGCTTTTGGNCCTCGCTTCGCAATCGGGACTTCCATCCCAGCTACGATATCCCGCACGACAGTACGGACCCTGCGGATGAGGGTGATTTGGTTGATGCCTGGCTCGACCCCTATCCGGTAGGGGGTCTGGTCGAACACGAAGAAAGCGACGGGTTCCTTCGTGTAGGACTGCCCGTCGGGGGGAACGATTGCCACGAGCCCGTGCTTCGTAGTAATCACATGAGTGGGGGCCGGGAGGACGGGGAGCGTCCGAAAGAAGGTAGGGGAGAGGCGTTCGATCTTCATAAGGGGTATATACATTAGCGGGGTTGCTAAATACAAGTATTATAATCGGGTTTCTTCTTCTAGGGCAGCTAGGGCATTCAGGATCGTACCTGTCGGCAACGGTCTCAACCTGCTCTCTAATGTGTGCACACGGGTTTTAATAGTTAATTTATTAGTTGACATAAGTTGTATCTTGAGTTAGTTTGTTATCATGCTTTTAAAACACTGGGCCGAAAAACAAGGAATATCCTACAGAACCGCACTCCGCTGGTTCGAGGAAGGGCGCATGCCTGTACCAGCGTGGCAACACGCTCCAGGGCATTCTATAGTGGTGGCTACTGAGTCTGCTGGGGATCACCACATCAAAGGCGTGCACCTTTATGCACGTGTATCCTCTCACGATCAGAAAGCTGATCTTACGCGGCAAAGAGAACGCTTAGAGTCCTATGCTGCCTCCCAAGGCTGGAAAGTACTATCAGTAGCTGAGGAGGTGGGTTCTGGTTTAAATGGTAAACGCAGTAAACTACTTAAGTTACTGCGTAATCCAGATGGGGACATCTGCGTAGAACACGCTGACAGATTCGCCCGGTTTGGTGTTCCCTACGTAGAAGCCGCGTTAATGTCTGCCGGGCGTACGTTGTATGTGTTAAACGCTACAGAGTCCAAGCAGGATTTGGTACAAGATTTTGTAGATGTGGTTACGTCTATGTGCGCCCGCATATATGGAAAACGCTCAGCGAAGAATAAAGCCGCACGCGCTTTGGAGGCTGTGTCCAGTGAAGATTAACAGAAGCACAAAACTTAGCCTTAGGTTCTGCACGGAGGCCAAGCACGCTGAACTCTCTAGAGTACTAGATGAGTACGGGCGGGTTGTGAATCTGTTTATCGACGACTTCTGGCTAGATTGCCCGGCTAAAGGAGCTTTATTAAAGCCCATCGTCAACTCTGTTGACACCTGGTTTTCCGCCCGCCTCCGGAAGGTAGCGGCTCGGGAGGCTGTGGACATGGTAAAGGCTATGAAAGCCTTGAGCGGTAACAAACCTATCCACCGGGGTAAACGGATGTGCGTAAGCAGTACAATAGCGAGTTTGCAACCCGCTAAGGACTCTACGGAGTTCGATGCTTGGTTACACCTCCAATCTATTGGTGGGGTCATTGTGGACCTGCCTGTGCGCTATCACAAGCACTTCAATAAGCTGCGGGAACGTGGACGCAGGTTGGAATCTTACATAATTACCCGGAGTAGCGTACAACTGTGCTTTGAGGTCAATACCGGACCTAAGAAAGTTGTTGTTACAGCCGTAGGGGTGGATACCGGTATCAAAGCTCTAGCTAGTTTGAGTACGGGCGAGCAGCTGGGACGAGACCTTCCGGATTTAATAGCAGCATCCAAACGTAAACAGTGGGGGAGCAAAGCGCACAAGCGGGCGCAGCAGACTATCCGACAACGTATGGACGAAGTTGCTAAATATGTAGTTACTACGGCTGATGCTGTAGTAACCGAAGATTTGCTGGGGATAACCCACAAAACAAAACAACGCCTCTCGAAGGAGATGCGTCGCTCGGTTGGTGTATGGAACGTGAGGTATTGGTTGACGCGATTGGAACAACAGTGTGAGTGGAACCGTGTTTCATTCCACCGTGTCCCGGCAGCCTATACCTCACAAGAATGTTCTAAATGTGGTCACACCGACCGGAGGAACCGAAACGGAGAGTATTTTGAATGCTGTGAGTGTGGCTACTCAGCTAACGCAGACGTGCAAGCGTCCTTCAATATACTTTCCCGGTTTCTCTCTGGACCTTACGGTGCCGGATGCAAACCTGCTACTAAGACATTAATGTCATCTTAGCTGGAACGGTTTAGTTCTTGGTTCATATTATTCCCCTAGATTTTGTTTATTTTCCCTTTCATATTTACAGAATATAGCATCTAGCCAATCTGTAATAACATCACGTAGATTATCACCCATTAAGACGTAAAGCAGTCCGACAGGAAGTGAGGCAAAGGCCATGATATTAAAACACCAGAGCGGTGTGTGCTTCCAAGCACCGTGTTTAACGTATCTGATTGTCATATCTTCACCTCGGTCTGGTCGATGGGTAAGAATTCTCTTATCCGTTCTTCGGGCGGGTCCTCCCTCCGCTCCACCGCTCGGGGAACGAGTTCATATTCCCGCTCGAATTCCTCCACAGTATGTGAGGTGACATCCCAGGGGTACCTTACGAGGAGGTCTCCCCTCACGAAGG
>JGI1221J13441_10000603_pt1 | contig 15875 bp, 8 predicted proteins | sample LakVidmifraction_4_FD_13441 | JGI IMG/M metagenome (IMG submission 13441) | reverse complement strand
GGCGTAAGAGCAGATCAAAGGGGCGGTGTATACAAAGGACATGAAGGGTACCAATGGGTATTTGATAATGATGTATTAGGGCAGCAAGGGGCTGAACTAATGTTCAACGGAACTAGTCAGTCTCTAGGCAATTCAAACATGTCATACAGAGGTAATGAACTAGGGTCATTATCTGAGGACAGTAAGGGGGCTATAGGTAGTGCTGGTGGCTTTTCTCCAGGCCAGATAGGTAGTGGATTCTATCCAGGATACATACCTTTCCCGATGGGTACACAAATAGCTGGTGCGAACTATGATCCTATCGAGTCAAAAAAGTTCGCCAAACAGTTCGGAAAATTCAATAGAAAGGAAATAAAGAAAAATGCAGGGTTAGCAAACGAGCTAGCACTAGATCAATTAGATTTAGAATTGCAAGGATTAAATCAATATGCTCCAGCTGCTACCCAACTCAGAGTGCAAGAAAACTCTAAGTTAATGGATGAATGGAGAAACCAAACCAAAAAGAATGAAGGTCTTAGAACAGATGTAATAAAAGACAACGCTAAACTTTCTAGAGATTTAACAGGCGAAGATAATACATTCAACCAAGCAGAGAGAACTAAACAAGTAGATGGAACTTTACCTGAGCTAAGGGGAGACATAGACGGACAAAGACAAAGAGCTAATGACTACGCATCAGGAAGAGTACCAGATGCAATCATAGATAGAGGTTTAGAAATAAGTAACAGATCTGCTTCAGCGGATAGATCGGCTGTTGGAGGTTTTGGAAGTAACAGCGGTGCAGCTAGAAATATATCTGATATAATGGCAGCTAAGGAAAGGATTGGTCTTAGTCAATATGGGGATTCACTACTGGCTAGTAATGCTCAAACGGCATCTAATCTATTGTTAGCCCCTACTTCATATTCCCAAGCAGGGTCTAAAGTAAATATAGAGCCTAATTTCCCTACAGGGGCTAATATATCGGCAGAATCTGGAATAAGTTCTGCTCCTACAGTTAGCCCAGCACAGCTGGCCAGTCAAAATCTAGGGATGTATAATGCTTCCACAACGCTATCGGTAGGCCAAGCTCTATCTAGCGATATACAGCAATCACAATTTGGAGCAAATTTAGAGCAGAGGACACAAGAATTTAACGCAGGTGTAGCTAACCAGTTCGCCCTACAAGGACATCAGTATGATGTAGGTTATGCTGGTGCAGTAGCAGGAGCAGCTCAAACCGATTTAAACACCACTATGGCGTTAGAGCAACAGGGAAGAGCACAGCAGATATTTCAGGATTCCCAAGGTACAGCACAGAATAACGCTAACTGGCAAGCAGGGGCCGCCATTGTAGGTACTGGAGCATCTCTATTAGGGTCGGGAGGAAGTTCTGGGTCGTCTTCACCAAATGTAGGTAATCCAATACCAAGTAGCGGTGGTATGTCAGAAGATGCAGGATATTCTGGAGGATACGAGCTAGGTTCTAGTGGAAGCCATGGAAGTGATCAAGTATATCTACCATCAACAAATCAAACATTGCCTTCAGGCGGTTCATATGGAGGGGGATCTGGTTCTGTGGTACTCCCACAAGGAGATCCAATGCCTTCAGGGTACACTGGAGTAGCTACTACCCCCGATGGTGGTACAGTAAGTGTACCTACCAGTGAGTATGCATCCTATAGATCAGCCCCACAGAAAATACCTGGAGGTTTAGATAGTGTTACAGGACCAATAGAAAATGCTATCTCTGGGGGTTTAGGAACTGTAAACAGGATGGCTGAAGGTGGTTTAAAGGGTGAGTATAGCCAAGGCAATATTAGTAGACCCGACACAATGGCTGCTAAAGCGACAGGTTATTCAGCGGTTACAGGTGTACCAGCGTTAGATAAACATATAACGGAAGATAGATTACAAACTTTAAGTCAGTCTGGGGCAGCTGCTATGAACACAGCAGGGGTCTATGATAAATCTGGTACAGGCTCTACTCCTATAGGTTATGACAATAACGGTAAAGCTATGTATGGAAATACAGAGCTTATGAAATCCGACAATGGACTAGCTGGGCAAAATCTAGTCAACGAATTGGGTAAGGTCATAGAGCCGTTCAAAGTATTGGATGGTGAAGACAAAAACAAATTTAATGAAATAGCCAAAATAGCAGCAAATCCTACATTCATGGCACAGCTAGCAGCTCTACATCAAGCAGGGGATAAAGAAGGGTTTATAAACGCTGTTTTAGGGCAGTTCAAACAACCACTTATTAATGAAATTACAGATGACCCTAAAGGACAGGCTGGGTTAGGGGCTGCTTATAATGGCTATCAATTGTACTCCAATTGGGATCGAATGAGTACAGCCCAAAAAGGATTGGGATTAGCTGCTACAGGGCTGCAATCTTTTAAATATGCATCAGGGGAGAATTTAGCGGATAAATTACTTATAGCCCCACAAGGAAAGGGTGAGCCATCCTTAACAGTAGGTGGAGCATTAAACCTAATGGCATCAGGTATAAATGCGTATTCTTTAGTTAAGAATTGGGATCAACTTAATGACTTACAAAAAATAGCAGGGGCTTCTGGGAGCATTACAAATATAGCCAAGCTATCACAGGATATGGGGCTATTGGGATCTGGTACACAAGGTGCTGCTGTGCCAGGCATAACCACAGACATGCTACAATCGCAAGGGTGGTCGTCCTCACCAGCACAAGGGATAGGAGCAGTCACAGGTAAAGCAGGAAGCACAGTTCCAGCAGGATACCAAGCCGTAGGAAGTTCAGCAGATGGTGGGGTGATAGCAATACCATCTTCAAATGCCCCATCTTTTTCTGGAACTACTTCAGCCATAGCAGGGGCTGGGGCAGTGGCTGGAGGGATAGGGGCTTACCAGTCATTTAAAGAAGGGGACGAGGTAGGAGGAAGTATACAAGCTTCTGGAGCCGCAGCTTCTACATATACAGCAGTTACTGGAGGTGCAGGGGCATACGCAGGATTAGCATCAAGTGTAGGTGGTGCAGGTCTTGTAGCAAGTGGAGCTATACAAGTGTCTAAAGGATGGGGTACAGGAGGGAAAGCAGGGGCTATAAATGGAGCTGTTGGAGGATCTGCTATGGCAGCTGGCTTAATGGCTTTAGGGCTTGTAAACCCATTCTTACTTGGAGCAGTGGTATTAGTATCTATCGCAGGTAATGCAATTAAAACTGGTAAGAATGAGGATCAAAATGCAAGGGATGATATAAGGACTCAATTCCAAAGAAACGGACTTGTAGATAACGAGTATAATATGACACTAGCCGATGGGTCTAAGTTTAATCTAGGCATGGATGGAAGAGGTGGAAAACATGCGATAACCAATCCTGATAAGTTAGCCGAGGGGCATAAAGGTAAAATAAAAGAACTAAATTCTTATGATATAGATTACACTAATGATCTAGATTACATGGCTGGTATGGGAGGGGTTACTCTCTCTAGACTTCTATCTGGTGGTAAAGGACAAGCTATAGACCAGTTAGGTAATCAGCTAGGTAACGGTGCTCTAGGTGGTGTTGGATTTGGTAAGGATATGAGTACAGGTAACTTTGAGAGTGTTAGAGATAACATGCGTTCAATCTACGCACAGTCTGGTATCAAAAACAAAGAGGATGGGTACCAATTAGCTAATATGATGTACTCCGAGGGAAGGCTAGATGAATCAGAAGTAGTGTCAATGCACCAAAGCTTAAATATGATATTTGATAAAGATGGATATTCTACAGCTCAAAAACTTATGGGAGGTAGGCAGAATGGTATAAATGTAGCATTTGGTCCAGAACCATCTTTTGATAATGGAGCTGTGCCAATAGGTAAGTCTAAAGTTACAGCTAAAGCAGATGCCCCAAAAAGTAAGGCAGTAACGGAGCCTATCAGTATGTCAAAACCCAACAGTCTAGCAGGTGTTGATCAAAGTGAATTGGTCCCATATAAAGATGTTCAAGTAGATAAATTGGACTTAGAAAAGGATGCGTTAGATAAAGATAAATTTGTAATGCGAAATAGGCAAAAGTACTCTAAAAGATCATCTGATCCTAGTGGGGCTGTAGCCGCTAATATGTAATATGGCGTATAATTATTTCTCACAACCTCAAGGACCTAGTGTACCTGTAGACCTATATGCCAATGCTGCTACAGCAGGTGCGAAAGTGGGCCAAGCTCTGGGGACTCCTTTTTCCAATGCGGTAGAGGGGCTTACTCAGGGCATACAAACAGGACAAGAAATTGTTAGTAAAAATCAAGAAATAGAGCTTAATCAAAACAAGTTAGATAATCTCCCTACAGCTAACGCAAGGCAAGAAGAAGATCTAAGGGGTGCTAGACTTAGAAATGAAGTTCTAGAACTAGAATCAGGTATATCAAAAGATACTGAAGCACTACAGCTAGAGGCCACTAAAGAGAGCTTAATAAATAAAGCAACATCTTTGAAAAGAGACACTGCATTAAAAGCAAAAGAACAAAAGTTTAATGAGGCGTATCAAAATGCAGCAACCCCACAACTTAAAAAAGAACTTATATTAAGTGGACAGTATAATGATGTGTTCTCTAACTTTCCTAAAACATATCAAAATGCAGTAACAAATCCAAATGTATGGGGTACTCTCAATAAAGAGGAACAAAATAGTATCTCTTTAGGTATAGCTAAGAGGAGCGTATACGACTCCACAGAGAAGATGAAACAAGCACAACTACCAGAGTGGATCAAGGCTAATGCTGCTCTAGATAACTCAGATATAGGTAAAGATTTAGCCGTAAAAACAGGCATAAACGAATCTTCTAAGTTAGCAGCATCTGTTACATTTGTCCCAACTGGTAGATATAAAACAGACGATACTGGAAAACTACTTAGAAATACTAAATCTCCTCCAGGCACTAGCGACTACATGTATGATCCAGATTATGTCGGGGAGTTGAAAACTTGGGATGCAATCGACAACGGTAGAATAGTAAGAAATGGAGTTGACCCAAAAGAAAAAGCTCTCTTCGATACAGTAAATAAACTAAGACCTTTCCAGGACGGTTCGTATCAACAGACACAGTTAAGTGAAGTAGAGGCGACAGCTAAAAAAAAGACACAGCAAGAAAGAGATAGGCCCCCAGGTATATCTCCTAGAACTACCCCCCAGAATCAAACCGCTGAAGGTATACAAACAGCTGATACTTTGGAAGAATCAGCCAATGCTTTACCAAAGTTTACACAACAGCAGAAACAGATACAGGTACAGTTCAATCTAACAGAGAAGGAACTAGAAGTTATAGCAGAGCCTATTAGTGAGCTAAATAGACTAGCGGAGAGATCTGTAGGTAATCTACAGCTCAGAAATAGTGCGAGCACTGCTAATATAAAGGACAGGCTTATAGATAGTATCTCTAGGAATATATCTGATACCCAGTTCCAAAAAAGTAAAGTCATTCAATCAGAGTACACCGATAAAAAAGTAGAGAGATACAACGAAAGTATTTTAGAAATGTCGGGGAATAGACCAGGCACTAGGGAAGTATTAGCCCCTTTTATGATCAACTCTAGAGAAGATTTATATTATAACTCCATTAAAAAAGCTCTTAATACCCAACTAGAAAGTGTATATATGAAATCTATTAATTCAGCTGAAAAGAGAAGAGGGCAGATAGAGAGTAAAGCCGAATCTACAGCTAACAAAAATAATTTTTTAAATAGTTTACGACAATGAATGTACCCTTTTACGGATCAGATGTAGAAGAAGAAGAGAAATCTTTGGAACTAGATGACCCTACTTTTTTTGAAGCTATAGAATCTGTAGAATCAGGTGGTAGGACAGATGCTGTATCTAATAAAGGGGCTAGAGGCCCTATGCAAATTATGCCAGCTACTTGGGGTGATATTGCACAAGAAGGCGAGAGCATAGATAATCCCGATGATAACAGAAATGCAGGTAAGAGGTATTTCAACCAACTGTATAAAAGATACGATGGAGATGTTCAACTAGCTTCCGCTGCATACAATGCAGGAATGGGGAACATCGATAAGTATAGAAAACAAGGGTTTAAAAGCTGGGAAGATATTTCAGAGGAGATGCAAAGAAGAGGGGCATTTCAAGAAACAGTAGATTATGTTCCAAAAGTAATGCGGTCTTGGGATAAAGTAAGGGGAACTTCTCCACAAAATTCATCCCAAACAGCTAAACTTTTAGAGGAATCGGACGATCCAGAGGTGGAGGATGTAGAGACTCTGGACTCTTCTGGCTTCGCTAAGAAAATGCTACCCCACACAACTTCGGAGGAGTATAATAGCAAGCCACTAACCGAGAGACTTAAAATTATTTCTGATACCTATGCAGCTTCCCAATGGGACCCAGATGTATATGATACAGTTAAAACACTATCTGATTATGAGTGGGATGGAGCTAGTGAGGAAGAAACCCCTTCTTTTTCTGAAATACCAGAGATAGGTAAACCCCCTATAACAGACCTAACTAAAAGTCCTGAACAAGATTTAAAAAAGTGGCAAGAGGATGTATACCAAAAAGTATATGAAACTGGAGTAAGTCCTGCTGTATTTGGATCTAGACTAGATACATACCTACAACAACAGAGTGAAAGGGAGCTGGAAGCTTTTAAAAGAAGGCAAGCTGGTACAAGTGCAGTAACATGGCTTGGTAATACTGTACGAGAGGTGGGTATAGGTGCTCTTACTGGCTATGCGAAACCANTAGCACTAGTTCCGAGACTAATGGGGGATAGTGAACTTGCTAATATGATAGAGGATGCCCCTGCAAAACTTAGAGGAGATTCTAGTGATGCGTATCTGTATGAAGTGGATAAAGATGGGTATCTCGTAGAAAATGCAGATGGAACTTACCAAACTAAAGTTCAAGGAGAGATTTCTAATATAGTCGGTAATATAGGTTCCTTTCTAGCAGGTGGGGTAGCACTTAAAGCAGCTGGGTGGGGTAGTTTAAAACTAGGTTCGTTTTTCTTTGGTACTAATGTAGGGCAATATGCTAACGATTCTTTTAGGACTGTAGAGGAGGAAACAGGCGATAAAACAAAAGCCTATAAAGCTGCTCTGGCATCTTTCCCAGCCGCTACTTTAGATACTGTTGGGGATATGCTTGTGGCAGGTAAAGTAATGTCTCCAGTACTTGGTGGACTCTCCAAATATGAGAGATTGACATATGCAGCTGCTAGATTTGGAAGGGGTGGAGCCATTACTGGAACTACTTCTGTAGCATCTGATGCTATCCAACAATCTGGGGAAATAGCACAGACAGGTAGAGATTTTGATACTTCCAGAAGTGCCAAAGTAGCCATTGCAGGTACAATAGCTGGGGGAGTTGTGGACTCTACACTAAGTTCTGTAGAATCGGTAAAGAATAAGAAAAAAGAACTAGCAGACTATAATCTAGATTTGAATAAAAAATCAGAAAGGGTAGGTAAAAATAATGAGATCCTACAAAAATTCAGAGATAATCCAGACAGTGAAACTAAATTATCAGCTAGAGCAGAAGACATAGACCCAGAAATACTCTCTCAAATGGGTATGAAGCAGAGTACCGATTCTGAGGGAAATGTAGTGGTAACTAAAGACTCCGATGTACTTTTAGATACGGCTCTTATAGAAGATTTACCTATAGCATTGCAAGCTATAGAGACACTGCACACACCTTCAGAGTTACTAGCAGCCCAACGAAAGCTAGCAGAACTAAACTCTAAACAGAGTGCTGGAAAAGCTACAGAGGTAGAGATAGACCAAATTAAAGAACTACAAGAAGTTACTTCAGGTCTACACAATCCTAAACATATAAATAATATAAAAGCCTATGAAGGCCAAGTAAACCGCATATTAGAGAATGACCCAGGAGCTTTGCCTGTGACTTGGGATGCTAAAAGTAATAGATGGCACAATATCGAAACAGGCGAAAGCTCTGTATTTTTAAAAGATGCTCTTAGGTCTGATTCTGAGTTTAAAGCAGATACAAAGGTCTATGAAAATGACTTTTCTGATACAGGGGCAATAAAAATAATAGATGAGGACGAACTAAACTATAGCCCACAAGATGCTGCTGATAGGGAGGCTGATTCAGTGGCCACTCAGGAAACAATACAAAAGTCTATAGTAGACATTAGAGTAGAGCATAATACGCTAAAAACAGAACTAAGAGATAAGACCAAGGAAAAATCTAAAATAGAATTGGATAATTCAAAGGGTGTAAAAGATAATATAGCCTTAGAAGATGATATAACCAAACAAAAAACTGCTGTCGAGAAAGCAGAAAAAGAATTAGCTAATTATAAGGAGATACCAAAAAAAGCTATAGGGGCTACTGATAGGTTAGCAAAATTAAGAAAAGAGCTAGAGGATGAAAAAGCTGGCATTCTAAAATTAACTAATAAACTATCTAAAGCTAAATCTGATGGTTATAAAACTAGTCTAGAAGAAAAAATAAGTACCGCTAAGAATAGAGAAAGAGATCTAAAAGCCGAAATGCTAGGTCTTAGAGAAAATTCTAGACTTGAAGCTACAAAATCAAAGAGACAAAAAGCTCAAGAACGATTGCAATCAGAACAGAATAAACTAAAAGAACTAAGTGAGAAGTCAAAATATATAACCCAAGAAGTGCCTGATTTATCCAATATCGAGAATACCCTTAAAGAGCTTGACCAGAAACACGGAGAATTAATGGGTGCTTTTGAGACCTCTAGGGAGGATCATGCCAAACTTAAAACAGCTAATAAAAGCTCTGAGAAGGCTTTTAAGGATGGACAGAAAGCTATAGCCAAAGTTCGCAAAAAGGGTCTTGCCGCCATTATAACCGATAGGGATGGGGAAACCATTGTAATACCTTCAGGATTGTCCCCAGAAGTTAAACAGCAGGTAGTCGCACATGAGTTAGGCCATTCTGTAGCTAATAAGGTATCTCTCCCTGCTGACCTGTTAGAAAAAGTAGAGAGTACTCTAGGTGCCTATGATGCTACTGGATTTATAACGACTGTAGGTGAAGTATCTAAAGATCTATTATTACCAGAAGTACAGAAGGTAACTGGTATGAAAAGTGGGGAAACTCTAAATGAACTGCAAAAAGGATCTAGAAAATCACTACTATCCGTACCAGAGTACATGGCTAATCAAATAGGTGCCGAGATACTTAGAAGAGCTGGGGTAAATGTAGACCAGATTAAAATAGATCCAGATATAGCTCTTTGGCTGCAAGATAAAAAACTACCTGATATAGGTTCAAAGGAAGCTGGAAAGGAGGCTAAAATATTAGAGGAGTCTAAACCTATTAGAGAAGAGCCTACAGTAACTAAAGAGCCTACAGTACAAACTAAATCTATAGATGAGTTCACAGATACAGTAGCAGCTAGCCGTGACCCACAAGTTTCACAAGATGCTGGAATACCCGATAGCGACTCAACAAAACCTAAGCTAGAATTTGATGTATATACAGGAGAAAGAAAACAAACCGCAGCATCTAGTAGGGCTAGCGATCTATCTAAAAATGCTCCTGTAGTAGATTACCCTACCATGTCTGCAAGTAAGACTCAGGAAGCTATGTCCGACTTAGTGCAAGCGGAGTCGTTTGAAAAAATTAAAAGTTTAATATCTCCAGAAAATAATGATATAGATGGAAGTCTGAAACCTAACTTAGCTGTTGCCCTGTTTAAAAAAGCAGCTGCTGATTATGAGGCAGATCCAACCCCTAGCAATCTATCTAGAATGGAGGAAGCTTTTAATCTATCTTTATCTACACCTACGATCTACGCACAAGCGATAGGCACATTAAGAGGAGCTTATGATTTAGATAGCTACGCTGGATTTATTAAAAGCGTATCAGATAGCCTAAAAAAATCATTAGGTAGTAAGTATAAACCCCTAACAGAGTTCGCATTAAGAGAGCTTAAATCTATATATGATGAAGCTAAAAAAGCTGGATATGGTCCAGGGTCTATCAGAAACGATTATGTTAATGAAGGCATAATAAAGGTACTTGACTCTCAAGGTATAGATCAAAAAGCGTGGGTACAAGAATTTGTAAGGACTAATCTACTAACAGGTTTTGGTACCTTTCAGATCAATGCTTTGGGAGGGGCTGTAATGGGGCCTATAGCTACTCTAGGGAGAGCTTTGACAACAGGCAACCCTATTGTATTCTTTAAAGTTTTATCTGGCATGGCAGGGGCTGGTAGAATAGCAGGGGCAGCGGATTTTGTAAGGACAATGAATGGAAAACAAGCTGCTCTATTGCTAGATCATATAGGTAATGCTTCTCAATTTACTATTAAGGACAAATCAACAACACTTAGAAAGATACAGAGTAAGCTGAATACAGGTTTACTATTTGCTAGAAAGTTAATGTCGGCTACAGATGCATTCAACAGAAGGATAGCTTCTCAGGGGTATATGGCCCAAGAGAGCCACTATAAACTGAATAAACTATATGGAAATGACCCTGCTAGATACATGGCAGAAGCTGCAAAAATATATTTTGGTAAGGGTGAGATACAAACCGAAATGAAAAAAATGCAAGAGGCATCAGCTAAAAATGGAGTGGAATTATCTAACTCTGATGCTGCTATATATGCTTATGAAAATCTCCTTAAAACTGGATACTCTAATGAAGCTTTTGCCCCCATATTAGAAAAAGCAGAGAATTGGGCAGATATAACATCTCTACGAGGTAAACTGTCTAACCCTGCATTAGATATGCTTAACACAATGTTTAATAGGGGTATGAGCCACTGGTTCGGAGGTCCTGCTCTTACAGCTGTACTACCATTTGGTAGATCTATAATGGCTATAGCGGACTATGGCTATGATGTTATACCAGGTACCTATATAGGGAAAAAAGCAGAATCTATAGTGATGAAGAAAGCTATAATGCAAGATTCATCTACCACACCTGATGTTAAAAGAAGGAAGATACACCAATTGGAAGTTGAAGAGCAGCGTTCACTAGCTTTAAATAAGCTAGGGGCTGGTCTAGCTGCTACTCTTCTAGGGGCCGCTTTAGAGGGATCAATAGAGATAGAGGGGGAAGCTAGTGAGGTATTAGATCTAAACCCTAAACAAGGAGAAAGCCCTATAGGTAAGGCGGCTAGGGATAGGACGGCTTTTAAGGAGTATGATCAAACTGGAAAAAATCCGTACTCTATAAAATTTAAAGGAAGTAAAAACGGTTTTATATACAAGGATTACCCAGGTCTTAATGCAGTTATATATGGGGTTCATAAAGCCAAGCAAGCTATAGACAAGGGGGCTGACCCTATGGATGCTGCTATGTCATTCTACAAGGGAGCCTTTGCTCAAATATCTAATGTCACTTTACTAGAGCCGTACACTAAACTGTTCAATAATCTAATAAAAGATGATACAGGGGATTCAGGTACGGCTTTAGAAAAATCCTTTAAAGACTTGGGGAGAACAGCAGTATCTATGTCTGTACCGTTTTCAGGGCTGATAAAGGATATAAATAAATCGTTCGATGGCAACATACAGGAGAGCAATACAGGTAGTTGGGCAACCATTTTTAAAGACTATCCAGGTAGTAAAGAACTATTTGGAAGTAACCCAGCGTTAGATGACTTTGGGAGACCTGTAGAAAAAAGTTTAGTAGAAAGAGTACCTGGAGTAGGTAGATTTATAGCTTCTGAAAAAGAGCCGTCTAATGAAACAGCTAGGATGCTAAAAGAAAAAGGAATAATAACTCCTAGTAACCCTACTACTATACGGTTCACTACAGCGGATTATAGTAGAGCTGGAACTACTAAAGATAAATATAAAACTACAGCAGAAGAGCGAGTAGGTAAATCATTATCAAATGCATTTACTCCTGATGAATGGTATGACTTTATAAAATATACTGGACCACATATAGAGAGAGCTGCAAGGAGAGTAGCATCTAGCGGATCTTCTACAGCGGTATCACAACAACGATATATAAAGGATGTAAAGACAATAAGAAATAACGCTAAGAAGCAATTTATCAGGAATGGTAGGTTTGGAAGCTAAGTATATCTACTAATTTTATAGCTGCTAATTGATGTTGTTTACCAAACAGTAGTTTACACTGCTTTATAAAATCCTTATCAAAGTCACTTGTAGTTATATTATAAGTATATACTTTCCACCCTTTAGGCTCTTGTTTCCAATGCATTACCCATACCTCAAAGTTAGATTGTGTTACTAATAGGGCTGCATTTATGTTATTTACTATTTTTTTCTTTCTAGCTGTCCAGTTTCCAGTAGTTGTGACCTGCACCAAAACATGGGGGTTTCCTTTCAGGCTTAAACATAGTAGATCAGCAAATCCAAATAGATCTGATTTTCTACCTGTAACATGAAAGTGTTCTACATTTTCTGCTAGGTATCCTCTAGATGCCATATAGTCGATACTTCTAGAAGTTAAGGCTACTTTCTTTTTCACTTCAATCTAGCCTCTTCTGCCAGTAACTTTATCTTATCCAAAAATTCTTTAGGTATATCTAGGTGTTCTAAGCACCATTTATAAGATACTTGTGGGGTTCCATCTTGCATACCCAAAAGCCATACAGCAGCATCTATTCTTATAATATATTCTTTACTTTTTAAATCTAGTATAGCTCTCTCTATCATAGCGGCTAACAGGTGTATTTCCTTAGAAAAGTCTGTCACCTGTCTATCTAAATTGTCTGCTTTATTCATATATGCATTAAAAAAGGGGGATGCCTCCCCCATAGTTACTACATAACCTGAGATAGGGCTGCTTTAGCACCACCTTCATATCCTTCTGTAGCTTCTTCTTTAATTTCCTTTTTCTTAGAAGCTTTCTTTTTGACAGCTTTCTTAACAACTTTCTTGGCTGTCTTCGTGACTGCTTTCTTAGCTGCTTTCTTAGCTGCTTTCTTAACTGTCTTCTTTACCGCTTTCTTAACAGCTTTCTTAACTGCTTTCTTTTTCGTTGCCTTACTTTTCATTTTATATCCTTTATCTAGTTTTTCTATTCTCCCAGAGGTTTCTATATTTACCAAAAAACTTACAAGTAATATAAAAAGGTTCTGAGAGTAGTTTATTATACCAGTATTTGGGGTAAGATTTAATATTATCTCTTAACCATATATCTGCTTGATGCCGTGTGTAGAATGCTTGGTACACTGGAGAGGAGTACATGTAGTCATGAACTTTACATAAAGCTGTAAGTTCGTGAGAAGATGGAAGGGTAAATGGAGCTACACCACACTTGGCTATCTCATTCATAGTTCTAGCATGTTCTAATGCATATATAGTCCCATCTACATCTGCATAGAATCCATCTCTATTCTGTGTTAGGAATTTTATCCTTCCTTTTTCTACTATGTATCTAACGGCCATCAGGGGGTTTTCCTTGTAACACAGTGTTCATAGCTAGAGATGATAAATCACAATCTCTTACTATTTCCTCCCATTCTGGTCTTGCATCTAATAATTCTGCAAGCCCTGAATAGTTGAGTGCGTATAGTGGAACTTCTAGAGTTCTGGATACCTTACCCACTGTCTTGAGAGGTATATAACCTATCCTTTTCCAGTTAGCGATAATTCCATGTGTAACCCCTAGCAATCTAGCTACAGATGTATTTCCACCGTAGTTCTGAACAATAGCCTCTAACAACAATATTTGACCGTTTCCAGTATATTTTTTCTTTTCTTTTTTCATATCTTTAGTATAATCTAATATTTAATTATAATCAAATATAATTATTTAGCTTCTCCCCAATTGTATCCCCAAGAAGGTTGTACCAGATTATTCACTACACCATCGGGGAAACATTGTAAGTATGCATCCGTCATAGAATCTTTGAGCACCTTAATAGCATCATTTTTTAAATCCTTAGAACACTCTAAAACTATTTCATCATGTATATTATTAAACATTTTTATATCTGTACCCTTTATTTTGTGATAGCAATTAACCATAGACTGTAGGTTTATTTCAGAAGCCGTACCCTGTATAGGGGTATTTAAAGATGATCCATACCAGTTATCAGCTGCCAAACATCTTATTTTACCATATTTTGTAGTAGCGATCAGCGACTCTTGACACATAGCTGTTTGATCTAATTGCCAAGATCTAAGGCTATGGTAGAGCTTTCTAAACTCCTTTATATCCTTAGATGCCTTCTCTTGTGATACCTCTACTCCATACCCCTTTTTAGCGTAACTACAAAAAGAGTTAGCCCCTAGTCCGTACATCAAACCTAGAACAAGTGCTTTAGCATTCTGTCGTTCTGGAGAGCCTGATTGTACTTCTGATATATGTTTACCAGATAAATGGGCTGCTGTTATAGAGTATATGTCTGATCCGTTTCTGTAAGCATCTAGCAATACTTTATCTTGCGAGTACTCACCAGCTACCCTTACCTCTATCTGAGAGAAATCGGCTAGAACAAGTATTTTACCTTTAGCAGGTATAAATACCTGTCTGTAAATTGTTGACCTTGGGAAATTCTGTAAATTAGGTTTTGAGCTAGATAGTCTACCAGTCCTAGCTCCACATATATTGAAGTCCGAATGTATCCTACCAGTTTCTGGGTTGACACAATTAATTAACTGATCGCCAAAAGTGTTACATAGTGTTTGAAACTTTTTGAAAATAGTTAAAGGTTTAACAATCTCTAGATGTTCGTAGTCTGAAAAGGTACTAGCACTAACTGATAGCTGTCCAGATGTTTCTGTAACAGGCCAAAAAGATAGAGTGTAGGGGTCTAGATTAGCCCCTAACCATTCTCTTATTTTAGTGTCTGTTATCCTAGTGGTGCCTAGATGCTCCATCAGTATTTTTTTAGATGCGTATAGCTTATCCCTCCAAGCATGGATATTTGCAGTGTGTTTATCTACATCCAGCCCTACCCCATTCAATTGCATCTCACATATGGGGTATTGAGCTTCTTTAGTTAGTTTATATATTTTCCAAAGATTGAATTTATTTATTCCGTTTTTGAATCTTTTCCCTAGTTCCCAAACAGCTATAGGGTCTACAGCTGAATACTCTACTTGCTCGAATGTTAGGTTAGGCTCGCCCCAATCAGATGTTTGAGCATCCTTATATATAGGTGATTTAAGAATGGTAGAGCAAAGAGCTTCTAAGCTAGCAGATAGTCCAGCATCCGTAGGGTACACTGCATGGGATATTAATTTATAAATTATCCTAGTACACCCTAATTCTATGTGTTTAGCCCCTAGCTTCCTTAAAAATTTATAGTCGAATACCGCATTATGAGCTAAGAACTTTTTAGTTTCTAAAAGCTTTATTAGCTTCTTCCTTCTCTTTATAAACATCAAATCAAATACATATGACTGCTTTCCATCATATATCTGTATGAGTCTTATTGTGGCTAGATGGGGGGATAGTCCTGCTTTAGGGTAGTCTCTGTATTGAGGTAGTGGCATTGTTTCAGTATCTATTGCTAGAGTACCGTTAAATTCCATCAGCGTTTTAATACATGCATCAGCTGTAGAATCTTCAAGTATATATATAGATGTAATATCCTTATCTAAGAATCTTACTTTGAATGTAGTTTCGTTCATATGGATTTTTAAACCCTTCCATAAGGCTTTTACACCTTATGGAAGGTACTAATTTACAGACGATCTAATGCACTTTGCTTAGATGCTAAAGGTTTTTTAAGTCCTTTAGCTTTTGCAGAAGCGTTTAGGTCAGAAGCACCTTTGCTGGCTCCAAAAGTTTTCTTAACTTTCTTGGATGCCTTCGTGTCTTCTAATTTACCTACAGTCACTTTTTTTACCACTACTACTTCCTCTTCCTCTTCCTCTTTCTCTTCCTCTTTCTCTTCCTCTTCCTCTTCCTCTTCCTCTTCCTCTTCCTCTTCCTCTTCCTCTTCCTCTTCCTCTTCCTCTTCCTCTTCCTCTTC
>JGI1221J13441_10000599_pt1 | contig 15919 bp, 17 predicted proteins | sample LakVidmifraction_4_FD_13441 | JGI IMG/M metagenome (IMG submission 13441) | reverse complement strand
GTCTCTATTTGTTTCGCCTTAGCTTCAAAGAGTTCTTTCTGTTCTTTCACTAAATCTTCATCACTCTTTACTATAGCATCATTAGTAGTTTGATTAACAGCGATAATCTCTTTGCCTGTCTCTTTAGCATTTGCTACGATAGCATCGTTCTTTGTTACCTCTTCTTTAACGACTTTGTCGCCAATCTCTTTGGTTAATGCTACACTAGCCTCATTATGCGCAGTATTAATTCTAGTTAGCGTGCTAGTGCTGTTAGTACGTGCCTCTGCCAAATCAGTACCAAGTTTAGTTTCTGTAGCTAGTATAGAAGCGGCATATGAAACCCTCTTAGCTTCGGTTATATCGTTGGAAGCTATCTCCCCTTCCATTCTTGTCTTCTCAGCATCAATAAATGCCTTAGCCTTTGCACGAAGAGTCTCTTCTTCCATAGCAAGACGGTTATTCTCTTCCACAAGCATTAGGTCACTAGCTTCCTTCATTTTAGCTAGCTCTTCTTGTTGTTGTGTGGCGAGTAAAAAAAGCCTATTCCTGTATGACTGCTCTATTTTGGCATCTGTCTCTACCTGTTTCTGCTCAAGCAAGTCTATCTCATATACCATCTGTTCATTAAGAAGCTTCTTGCGTAGTACACCATTATCTTCTACTGCTTTTGCTGAGTATACACCCTCTTCCTTAATTATATCAGATACGCTACGCAATGCTATAGCACGGGACTTGATAAGCTTATCTTGCCATGCATGAGAATCGGATATATCCTTATTGTAAGCCTCTGCCCTATCTGCATTATATTTTTCTTCTTCTAATGCAAGAGCTTCCAATCCATTCTGTAGTTCTGTAAATGCTATAAGCCTACCCTGTACAGCACCTGCCCCTGCGGCTTGTATTTCGTTGTTCTTATTAGTAGCACTGGCAAGTCTAAGGTTTGCTTCTTCAATATTACCAATTACTTCTACAGATTCTTCACCTACGTCATTAGCCGCATCAGCATTCCTAGCGGAATCTACTAGAGCTATATTGGCTAAGTCCGTGGCTACAGCTTCCTTGATACGTGCCTTTTCAATACGTGAAGTTAACTCAAGCTCAATCTGATACGCGGCTTGTAGTCCTGCAACACTATTAGATTTCTTCAAATCCGCCTGTGTTGACTTTAACGTGGACGCCATATCTTTAGCCATAGCTTCACGTACTTTATTGCTAAGGTCAAGTTGTTCTAACATAAGTTCATATGCGGCGGCAGTTATAACCATGCCCTTAGCTTGCTCACCCTTTCTAATCTTTAATGACTCTGCCTCTGCCTTTATTCTCTCGACTAATTGTGGACTAAAATGTAGAAAGTCTTTAGTCGTCATTATTTCTGCATTCATGTACGTAGCTATCTGCGTAATTATGGAAGAAATATTACCTTCTGACTGTGTATACTCGTCAGAAACTTGCAATACTGACTTACCTGTTCTTTCTAGTGCCCTATTATATGCATCAGTAGAGTGTACTACTTCTCCTAGTTGTGTTGCGTAGTTGGTCATTGGGACAATAGGCACTGAACCACTAAATGTGTCTATATGCTTTTTAACTCCTTCTGCTGATTTAGCTACAGCATTATATATGTTATCAAATGATATAACCGTATCTTTAGCTAATTGTGGAAGCTTAAAATTAAGTTTCATGTCTGTGCTCAATTGGAGGATTGAAGCACTTACACTTTTAGATAATGTTTTACTGTCACGCAATATACCCTGTCCGAAATCAAATCGTCTTTCTGCATCTTCTGTTTTCCTGTATGCAAGTACAACTTCCTCTTGTGCATCTAGTACAGCTTTTTGAGAAGCTACTGTAGATTTCAGTGCATCTTCTTCGAAAGCTTTCTTGGCTTTATCAAGGCTTAATGCAAGCTTAGTATACTCATTCATACGTCTTTGACCTGCACCAGCTGTCCTGTTTGCCTCAGCAAGTTCGTCTATAACCTTAACCTGTTTAGAGTACCCATTGTTTATTTTTACCAGTTCTGATAGCGCACTTAACCTAGCATTATTAGCCTGTATATTATATAAGTTAAGTTGCTCAGTGGATAATTTTTCTGTGCTACGAGTCGCACGGTCAACATACATTTTATACTCATTCATTGATTTAGTGACCTTATCAAACTGCCTACCGAACTTTTCAGTTTCAGTCTCTAATCCAGACAGTTTAGCAATGAAGAAAGCAGTACCCCTAGTCACAGCTGTAAGTGCTTGTATGCCTCCACGTAATGCAGGAATCCAGACTTTAGACATTATAATTCCAAGAGCCTGTACAGCCGATTTAAGCAGTAACGTGTCACCACGCCAAGTGTCCATCTGTGTTGCCGCCGCTGTTGCGGCACGGTTAGTTCCAGTGACCGCATCTGCGTACTTCTGTAACTCTTCTCGTGAAGAACGAGTAAGAATCATCATCTGTGGGCCAATTACTTTACCAAAGGCTTCCATGATTTGTCCAGTAGATAAACCAGACTCAGCAAGTGAACCGAACGCGTCAATGAGTGAGTTACTATTGAGGTCAATGTCCTCAAAAGCTACGCCCATTGTCTTTAACTTCTTTACAGTCCTGCTATTCTCGCTAGATAATTCTGCAAATGCGTTACGCATTGCGCGACCAGCACGTGACGCTTGCATACCAGAATCATACATTAAGTCGAGTAATCCGACAACTTCCTCAAGAGGCAGGTTAAGTCCTGCGGCAACTGTACCAGCTTGTGTTAATGAAGTGGTAAGCTTCTGCATGGTAGCCTGTGATGTAGATATAGCGGCGGTCATTATGTTTGCTACTTTCTCTGCATCTTCTGCCGCTAATCTAAACTGTCGTATTGTTGCGGCGGTAAACCTAGCTGTAGTCGCTACATCTTCGTTAGTTGCAGCTGCCATCAACAGTACACCGTTCAATGCACCTACAGACTCATAGGCATCAAAACCAGCAGACGCAAGTTGGTACAGCCCATCAGCGGCTTGTGCGGCTGTGAACTTTGTAGTTAATCCGGCTTTCTGTGCGGCTTTATCCAAAGCGCGTAAGCCGGATGCAGTAGCTTGTGCTACAGATTGCGTGTTAGCAAGAGACTGCTCATACTGAATACTTTCGCGTATCGAGTCTTTAATAGTTCTGGTTAACATGTTCATTACAGCATTCATGGCTTTAAGTGCGGCAAGCTGTGGTGCTTTAGCAAACACGCTACCTATTTTACCCATGAAAGATTTACTGGAAGCATCTCTTTTTCTTTAGCTAATCTTTTCTGTTCTTTAAGGGCATCAGTTTCAGACTTGTTCTTAGCTTTCTCAAGTCTACTTAACTCAAGTAAAGCCTCTTTCTCAAGTCTTGCCTCTTCTCTAATTTGCGCCTTTTTCTTAACAGCTAGATGTATATCTTCTGCCTTTTTAATGGCATCTATTTCTTTCTGCTTTCTTGCAGACTCTTTAGCGAGTCTATCTTTTTCTGCTACAATTGCCTTACCCTTAGATGCAGATTCTTTCTCGCGCTTGTCATACTCGTCTGCTATCTCTTTCTCTTGTTTAGCGTTGTCAAGTATAGCTTGCTTTTCAATAGCTTCGTTTTCTTTTGCTGTAGCAACACGTTCTTGCTCTCGCTCAGCTTTTAGTGTGTACACTTTCTTAGCTAAGACATCAAGTTCTGCCAAAGCTTCTTTCTCATCGTCTGCACGTTGCTTGTCTAGAGCAGAGAGCTTACTAATCTTCTCTTGCTCTATTTCTTTTTCTACTTTAGCCTGTTTCGCTACATCTTCTTCACGTTGTTTGGATTGGTTCATCCTCTCAACAGATAGTTCTTTCTCATGCATAGCAACTTCCGCATTAAGTTGCTTATCTCTTAGTGCGGCAAAGGCTTTCTTTTGTTCAAATGTATCGAATGCTACACCCTGTGCTTGGAGTATCTCCGCATTTCGTGCATCGCCAGCTAAACGCTCTTCTCTTAGTTTCCTTTCAGTCTCTAAGAGCTTAACAGTGCTTTCTATGTGTTTATCTAAGAATTTAAGGGATATGTTACTTGCCGAGTCATTCTTTTTATACAGTGAAGTAAGAATGCGCTGAGCTTCTTTTATGTTTGATACTTGTGAAGTGAGGACTTCACCTTGTTGTTTCTGTAAATCAGTAAGACTTCTGGATACTTTAGTAATTTCTGCGGACTGAACAGCCATTCCTTTCTTAACTCTAAGAGTGACCTGTGCCATATCTGCTTCTATATTACTAAATCCTACTCTTACTTCCGCTTTTATGTCGCCAGCATTCGCCATATATTACCTCTTAAAAACTTCCACGTTCAAATGAACCCTTCTTAGCACTACGCTCAATCTCTTGTTCTTCTCTGAACTTGCTTAACAAGTACCACCCATGTCGGTCAATCTCTGTCTGATGGAACTCAGTAAAGTTACCGTGTATATGGTCATGTGGACTGTTCTTACCACGCTCTGCCAAGAATGCCGCACGTAACAGCATGTCTTCACTTGTCTTTAGAATGTCAGAGTTGTTTCTCTGGTAAATAATAGCAATGAGCGTTTCTGTGAAGTCATCGGGTAAAGTGAACCCAGTAAACATTACATACATTTCCTGCTCTCTTTCGAGCTGTGCTTTGTCTGGGTCATCGTCTGGTAATTCTTTAAGTTTCTCTGCATTCTCTATTAAGGTCTTACGTACTCGTTTCAGTGTGTCTGTTGCATCATACATGTCAGATAGTTCTGCAAAGCTAGGTGAGGCAAGTGCAAGCTTAAACACGTTTTCCTGTGTGTTCTTTAGTTCTTTAATCATTGCCATGTGCTCTGATTCACTGAGCTTTTCGTCTTCCTGTATCATAGTAGGCAGTACGGAGAAATTACCACATGCACTTAGCTGTGTGGCGTTAAGCATGAATATCTTGAACCATGCAGGTTTTCCATTCCAAGGCAAAGCTACCAAGAACTCAGTGTTAGCCTTAATTATTTCCATTGTTTTTAGTGTGTTAACTTCGACTTGCTTCTTTGCCATGTAATCTTCCTTTATAAGTATGCCCAAGAGTCACAGTTACGTGGCTCTTGGACACATCAGTTATGCTGTCAGAACGCCCATTAACTTGACCTGTGTTAAGGTAAGCTCGCGCTCCTTATATGCAGGTTGCAAGACACCGTCTTCATCCTCGTACTCAGTAGCAATAAGCTCGAACTGGTAAGTAGCCCAAGACTTCACATCAGCAGACAAGTCGCCTTCACGCCCTGTGACCTGTGGGAGAATGTACATCTTGTACCCTGTTGCGTCACCACGATGGGAAGACCCAGCACCGTATTTCGCTTGGAACAGTTCAAAAGCACACAGAGGTGCAGTTGCGACTTTGGATGTAGGCGGTGTGTACTGTGCAAGAGCCTCATCCCAGCTCCCACCCATCAACATGAGTTTAAGCTCATACAGTTCCTCGTTGACCGCGATACTGGGATTAACACCTTTAAGGATGGCGTCAATCATCATAGTATCAATAGACCCACGATTGTTTTCCTGCTCAATTTCCTCGCCATCCTTAATGTTCTTAGGTATTGCGATAGCTCCGGCACGGTCATAACATTCTACGAATGCTGTTCCCATGGCTGTAGCATCGCCATACTTTCCAATACCAAGGAACACAGCTACGTCACCCTTGAACTCAAGGTAGGTGTAGGCACTTGGTGCACTTACAGCTACGTAGTCTTTATCAAACACATTGAGTCTGTCAGTTACAGTATCTTTAGCAGCAAGAAAAAGTATGCTAAAACCGACATCCGCATTAAGCGCAGTCACCATTTCATCTACAGTTGTAGCACCTGCAACAGCGGTTGTTGCACCTGTCAAGTCAATGGTGATATCAGTGAAGACACCCTTACCATTAAGACGATAGCTCAGCTTATCGGTAGCCTCAGCCCCAGCTATATCCACTGTCCCTACGAATCCAAGAGTCCTCATCGGGCTTGGATACGAGCCATCGGGGTTTACGCGTCTACCACGAAAACCTGCGTTAGAAAATCCTGTCTTTTTGTCTTTTGTGAACGCCATTGTCGTCCCTCCGTTATTGTTATTGCTCTAAGCACGGAACAGTTATTATTCTATCTCTGTAGATATACCCATCTTCCGTGTATCCTGTGCCCGATAGTGACTTCTCAACTGTAGAGAACGTTATAGCAGTCGTCACATCCAGTCTATTCTTAATCGTAAGCTCTGCACCATCAAACATATTACGCAGAGTATACGTTACAAACTCATCCAAGAAAGCTGAGTACCCTTTAGGGTAACAGGTGCGGACTCTTATTCTGGTAACATCACTATCAATTCTACTCTCTAGCTCACCAACAAGTATGTATGGGTCTGTACCCTGCCCTATGTTAGTGTCGGTTGCATCGCCTATAGGGAGTACTCTTGTGATATTAGTCTGTTGTGTTTTAATACGCACAATAATTGCTTTTACTATCATCAGTCAAACTCCTCTGCGAACAGCTCTAGTATGTTACCTTTTTGACCTGTTATAATCATGTCAACTTCCTGTAAGAATGAGCTGGCATATTTACGTATCATTGTTTCTGTACTCGTTTCACCTGTACCACTCTTTACCCATTCTTCAAGTGCGCTTGCATATAGCACAGTGTTACTTTGTCTTGCCCAAAAGCCTATGCTTCCACTTGCTTTTAACCAGTAAGCTTTAGTGTACCAGCCACTTGCCGCCTTCCCTGTGCGGTTTGTCCAGAACTCTCCGCGGTGTCCAATTCCTGCGTCAAGCTGTATAGACATAAAATCTGCGAGTACCATAGTCGCATAAACCTGTGCTTTAGCATAAACTTTCTTTTCATACCCTTTAACAATTTCATTAATGTTCATCAACACTTGTGCTGTAGATGTTTTAACAAGGGCTTCCATTTCAGCTAGTGTGTTTGCCATATATTAGGGTCTTGGTGGCAATAGGTCATCATCTGCTTGACCAAGTGCTCCAAATTCCCCCTCCTTTATAATATAGTCAGACATTGCAAGGCTACTTACTATACAAAGTGCAAGCTGGTAAGCTTTAGCTCTACTGACTGTCATTATCTGATTACCTATATCCACAGCGTCACGCATGTCCAACATTATTTCATCCATATCATCCTCCAATTACAATAGCGTCTGGTACGGTTGGTGTCCACAGCACTGCACCAATTACAAAGTTGCTTGAGCCATTAGGTGTAACGTCTGTAAGTTTACAGTTGATTGCAATTACTCCACCAGCGTATGTCGTTTGCAGTACATCTTCTATCCTGTAATGCCTTTTATTGTACTGTATCACAAGACCGTTATCCATCCATACTGCATCCCAAGGTGCAACAAGCATCATGGGTTGACTGTATCCAAAGGCAGGTGCTTGTCCGCTAGAGTTAGATATTGCACTCGACATGGGCGCAATCATAACGTTATCTGCAAAGAATGCCTCAGCAGGGTCATTGCTGTTAGGATTAGGGTTAGGTATCATGTTACCATACCCATCGGGTACAAGAGCCTTAACTTGCCAATAAACTTTCGCTGGGTTGGTAGCAATACGCTTTGCTTCATCTTGGCGAAGCTTGTCTATGTTCATATAGTAGCCCCACCAGCTACAGTACCTTTTAGCACCATAGCTATAGTAGAACCATTAATGTCTCTCTGCTTAACCATACCCTCAAAAAGAGCCACCTTCATTGTGCATACTTTCAGAATATCGGACATGCTCTGATACTCTGTNCTGGATGCACCGGTGTTAAACTTCTTAACGTCATAGTTAAGCGGTATAGTAGACCACAATATTGACGCACCTACATCTGCATACTTCATACTCAGCTATGTACCACGACAAGATGCTTGCATCTGCGGTGGATTGGTAGAATGGATGCATAAAGTGTGTGAGTCGTTCTAATTCAGTTGCCATACTTTACCTCTTGTCTTCCATAAACCCTACTGAGCTTTTACACCCAGTAGGGAAGGAGGATTATAGTCCAGTTACGAACTTACAAAGACCATGCTGGAAGGGAAATCTTCTGAATGTAATCATTGATTCCTTCCTTGTAAATAGCCTCGGAATAGTACCATGCTTTCTCTTCCTGTGCAAGAGTCAGCACGCTTGGGTTATTATCGAACTCTACAGTCAAGCCACGCTTGGTGTAGATATTCATAAACTCATTACGCTTGATGAGGAATGCAGTCCTATCAGTACATCCTTGGAAGGTAAGAACCTTACCGTCATTGAATGAAATGAAGTCACCGTCATACTCAACAATAGTCGAAATCTCGCCGATTGCGGGATACTTATTGTCTGCGATACCCTTACTGTCAAAACCACCACGAATGGTTCGGAAGTGACGAGCATCATTAGAGCTACACAGGAGTACAAGGTCGTTAGCCTTAATCGTATTAAGGAAGAGGCTGTCTTTACGAGCACTCAAATCCTCAATAGCCTGTGCATAGGTCAAGTAGGTCTTGAGCTGTGAACTTGCGTCGGCTTGTGCATTAGCGGCAGTGTGCTTTGCAGTGCCGGCAACACCATAGTCGTAGCTGATGATAGGCAACAAGGCATCACTATCTTTCTGATAGTTGTATGACAGGTTAACACCATCATTAACACGACCCATGTCCAGTGACATGTCGAACAGGCTGGCTAAGAGAGTGTACGTAAAACCAGTGGCTTTGATGTAGAACTCAACAAAGTCCTTAACTTTACCACGAATCTCACCCAACGGAACAGGGTCACCGTTTCCAGTGTTGGTCTTAAACTGGAAAGCGTAAGGCATCATGTCCTGTAGGCGCATAATCTTGGTAGCATTCGGCTGGTCTACCATATTGTAGATAAACTGGCGAACGGAAGGCTGAGTCTCCTTCTTCATGGTAAGGTCGATGACGATAGCGTCAATGAAATCTTCCCAGTTAGCAGGGAGAGTGTGAGAGGACGTTGAGAACTCACCTTTGACAATACGCTCATTGATGGATGCACGCCCATTAACAGGAACGTCAAATCCACTGCTGTACTTACCGGTCATGATAAGTCCCGAACTACGCTTGCCAAGTGGCTGTGCGGCTTGCATGGCGTTAAACATGCGGTTCTGGTCGCCACTCTTGTAGATACCACGAAGCGCAGGTGTGGTAACCTGTACGATTTCTCTCGAAGGAATTACAACCTTGTTTCCTGTGGAGAACTTATTTTCAATCTCGTGCTTGAGCAATGCTCTGCTTATATCTCGCATTTATCTTCTCCTTTACCTTATGATGTAAACTGTACGAATGGTCTGAATACCACATACAGTTGAGTTGACGCAGGGTCAAGCTCTACAACGATACCAATCTTAGCGTTAACGCCATCCACGCCTGGGTCATGCGTAACACCAGCTGGTTCTGTATCAGTGCCAGCAACAAGGTAAACAGCATCGCCAACTGCAACAAATTCTGCGGCTGTTGCAAGCTGTGCAGTCTTGATTGTACGGTCTGCGTAAATATCAATAAGACCAGCGGCACCAGCTGCGATGCCCTCAAATGCCAATACGTTTCCGAAACGCCCACCGAACACCGCAAGCTCTGTCTGCACCAGCTTGCGAGCTGTTGAGTTAACAACGCTCAGAGTGTGGTCATTGAGAGTCTGCTCGTGAAACCCGTAAACTCCTCTCGTAATTGATGTAAATGCCATGTTATGCCTCCATCATGCCGCTATTCTGCGACTTATTCGTATCATCGTCCCCTACGAAACCGGATGGGGTGTGATTCATTGCTTCGAGTGCCCTGTTGCGCATACCAACGAGTGCTTTGTGTGTTTTAAGTACTGCAATCTCTGCATCCACAGCGGCATCGTCTCCTTCGGTCAGTTTGAACATAGAGGTAGCAACCTCATACTCCAACTCATCGGTAAAGACTGCCTTTAGCTTAGTGTCAACCGTAGTTGCGAACTTAGCCGCGCTCTCGTCTTTCCTCGATTTCAATGCAGTCGTAACGAACTCTTTAATGGTAACGTCACCTAGCATTGCCTCCACTTCCTCAATTGCTTTCATCTTAGCATCAGTTATGTTGATACCAATCGCAGTCGCAATTTCCTCAGAAGTGCATGTACCAGCCTTGTTCATTGCTTTTACCTGTGCCAGCAACTCTTCTTTTGTCATCATGCCTTTGTCTCCTTGCTCATCTTTGAAATCACCTCTGATAGAAGTGCAGTCAATAGGTTTGCCAATCTCGTTACCTTGTTCGTCACAAGGTACATACTTGAAATTCGATGTGATTATTGACGCATCACTTGCGTTCATATCGTACTCAACGATAGCGTTGGTTTGATTTTTCACCGACTCGATAGCAAACGATGCTATAGTGTCCGTCTGTTCATCATAGCGGTACTCCCTCCTTTGATAGTCCCCTGTCGATGTATTCAAAACGCCAGCGTTAACTTCATTAAGGGTTTGCTCTATGATTTCCTGTGAGAACCTTCCCTTTGCGTATAGGCGATTTCTCAACAGTAGGCGACCTGCGCCATCTTCATAGCTCTCGTCAAGCTTAGCACCAACAATGTATCCAGCAGGTATCTGCCGCATAGCACCGTTCTGTGCATCTTCGTGACCTTGTAGATATATCGGACCAAGATTAGCGTTAACCTTGTCAGCGAACGACTTCGCCCATGCCTGTGTGAGCGTAACATCGTTCCATCCTTCACTCGCCTTGTGCTTCTCACCAAGTAAAATCTGGTTAACAAACTCGTAGGGTGTCTGGTCTGCAAACAAGGTGGTTACTTTGGAGGCATTGCCAACAGGAACATNATCTACACTAATGTCGTTCTGTAGGTGAGCACTCTTGAACACTGTCTTAAAGATGCCATATTTCTTACTCATTCCTCACTCTCCTTACGTGTCTTATCTTTCTTGTCTGGTTGTTCCACAGCACTTTGGTCTTCTTTACCTGTTGCTATGCGGTCAATCATTTCGTCGTTCTTACTCTTATTCTCAGCTTCTTTGATAATACGCTCTTGCGTCTCGTCAAGTTCCTTTAGGTGCTGTTTATAATCACGATTGATTTCTACATAACCACGCTTGACAAGTGTATTGTGTATCTCTTCATCACTTAAGAGTCCATTGCTACGTGCCTTGACAAGTGCTGTAATAAACATGTTAGCTGTGTCAGCTTTCTCCTTGTCAGTAGCAAAATCGGGGTCTGCCCATTCAAGTGAGTAAGCGTCTGGAGTAAACGTAGCATAAGCGGCATACCCTACGATAGCTAAGTACATATCAAATACTGATTTCCACGCTATACCGTATTGTTTCTGCTTGCGCCTTATCAGACGTATGAACGCAGGTCGTTGCTCCTGTACAGATGACAATGAAGCTCCCATGCTCGCGCCAAACAACAGTTCCGGTCTTTGTGAACCTTCTACAAGGTTAGAGAATGCAATTTCAAGTAGCTGTGGTGAGTCACCTGTTGTATTGGCAGTTGCCACATACGCCATGTCATCACCTTCATCATTCATATCACGCTGTAGAATGTACAGGTCTTTGTCTTCCATGCTAAGCTTAGCACCACCACGAACTCTATCAAACGCACCAACACCGAAGTTGTTCTCAATGAACTGCTTCACGTTCTTGGTCATTATCTTCATCTTGGGTGAGTTCTGCTTCTGTGAATTAGCCGCATCTACCATAAGGTCATTGTACAGCTTTAACGTAGGCTCAATACTAGACAGTTCGCTATGTCCGCGTAGTTCCCATGGCTCTACATCATTGACGAACCTTGCAATAGGTATAAACCCTAGTACGTTGGGTACTGTGGTCGTAGTTGACTTCGTATTGTGGTCTGTGGACTGTGTTTCAACAGTCATCTGCTTGTCGGTAAGTTTAATCTTATCAGTTCTCTGCCAAGAGTTACCATCAATGTCTGTGTACGTAAACACGTCTTCAATGATGTATCCTACAATGTCTTTTGTCTTGGGGTCTATGACAAGTGTTTTAATCGTCTCTGGTCGTGGGACAACGAACTTAACCTTGCCATCCTTATACTGCAACCACACAAAACAAGTACCCTCACGCTCTGCGATACGAATCATACTATCTTTGGCAAGTGCGTTCTGACATTCGAGAAGTGCTTTCTTGATACGTGTGTTGTTTGTAACAACACTAGGCATGTCAATGAAGGATACAGCTGAATCGATAATAGGCTTGGTGAGGTGTGCGCTAAGTGCGTATCTGTTATCTACGTTGCGATATATGTCACGTGCCAATTGGTAATTGACATTTGAACCTGTATAACTGTGCGCAGAATTAGCAAAGGAGTTAGCATACGCAGGATTAGGGTTGTCACTTTCGATGACATCCCTCTTTTTGCGTATGTTACTGAACAGTAAATCGAATAAGCTCATGCTCTTTCTCCAAGTTTGTATCTATTCTTCGCTATGACTGTTGCCGACTTGTACAACGACTTCAACACTTGTGGTTGCATACTCCAGTCACGTAGCAAGTATTGTGTTTCAAGTTCTTCGTTCGTGTACTCTTCTTCGCCATAAATTTTCTCAAAGGCTATCTTGTGCTCATCGGTAAGTGCGTTCTTACCAAAATTCTTAACAAACTTAACAAGCCCAGTTTCGTACTCTTCTTCTCTACGTCTGTCCATTTCCTGTCCAAGTACCGAAAAGTCTTCATTAGCCATTCGTTGCAGTACATCGGCTTTCTCTTGTGACAACTTGCGAGTGAATCTTGACATATAATCCTCCCAGATTAAGTTAGTGAAAGATTGCTGAGTACTGCACCAATGTCACTGTCCATATCCAGTACGCCAGACAACATCATAAATGCACCAGATGCCGCATCTGCCATGTCATCGTGCCCTCTCTGTGTACCGTCCGTAACACCTGCCAGCTCATCAGTGAACATACCGTTCCATGTCTTCGTAATAACCTTAACGTTGCCGGCTTTACATTGTGTTGCAAACGGTGTCCAGTAGACAAGCTTGCTAGCACGCTTTAGATTACTCTCTACAGAGTGTCCAGCCAACGCCCTTACCAGAGTTGAAATCTCTTGCTTTCCGGCACTTCCCGGGTCTTGCTCAAGGTACACTGTAACAGCTCCGTACAAAGCATTGTCGTTCGCCGCACAACTCAATATCATTTGCAGTACGTCATATGGTTCAACCCTATCGCGTACAACATCAAGCACATAGACAAAATTATCTTCACCGATTCCAAGTAGTACTCCTGCTGTATAGTCGGGGTCTGGATACTCATCCGATGGTACGGATGCCGCCCTGTCCCAGTATCTTATCAGCTTTTTCCATCGTCTAGGCAGTTCTGCCTGTCTTATGTAACGCCAATATGTTGTCTTAAACAGTTCACCAGCCATCGGTCTTGCAAACCAGTTACCAAGCAACAGCCTCTTACGTTCATACTCAAACATACTTGACAAGTTAGCCTTGTACGTTGGGTCTATTGCCATTAGCGTAGGGTTGTCATCCAGCAGTGCTCTGATAAAGGTAAACGATTTAAGATACAGTTTACGGTCGTCAATATCTGCCTTATTTTCATTATACCCTTCTTCATAAGTGGCATACCAGCGTATCTTATTATCTTCTCGAATAAACCACCTCAACACTCCGCTTCTTTCGGGTATTGGATAGCCTTCTTCATCTAGCCACCATTCCAACAGGTTAACAAGAAAGCTGTCTGGGTCTGGGTTACAAGTAGCTCTCATCCTAGAGGGTACGCCACATGTGCTACGGTTTCTTGACAACATATACCAGAACTGACGTTCGCTAAAGTGCTGTAACTCGTCAAATCCTATCATAGCCAACTGCGCACCATCCCACGACTTCGTGCTCTGTTCTTTCTGCAAGTGCGAAAACTCAAGCTTAGCACCAGAAGCAAACACATGTTGCATGCGAGGTGACTGCCTAGTCTGCGTATTAAACGGTGCATACATGTCTGCCGCTGTGTCCCACAGTCCACCACCACTGGTGAGCTGGGTACTTTCCTTTCTTAAGACAAGTGCAGTAAATCCGGGGGTCTCTATGTCCCTCAGTGGGTCAAGTAACAATGCATAGCTTTTACCACCACCAGCACTTCCACCGTAGATTGCTATATCAGCTTCTGTCGAAAGGAAATCAGATTGAGGTCCGTCGTGTGGTCGGATGACTTTAACTTTGTTCTGTCTTAACTCATCCACCAACTTCTTAGGCATTATTAAGGTTTCCTTTGACTTGTGCTTGCGTTAACAGGCACGTTCTTTCGGTTGTTCTCTGGTATGTAGAACTCTATCCTCACATTATTACTGTCTTTACTTTCAACTTTACCAAATCTCTCTGGGTAGATTACTTCGCCAAGTGCCTTAACAGCTTGTAGTTGCTCGCTGGGTTTACCTGTCTGGATTATGCTGTGCAGTGTCGCTGTCAACAAGCTCTTAGCCTCAAACTCGATGCGCTGTATGTCAGCCCAGTAATACTTGTTATCTTCCAGCTCCTTGCGCAGTTCGTCGTCTATGTTACAATATTCCAATGCATCTTCGTACACAAGGCACTGGGCATATGCCGATTTGACACGTTGCCCTATGATGTACAGCTCGTCTGCTAGAGGTTTATTGTTGCTCATTTGTTATACCTATTATATGTTGACAGAGTGCAAGAGGTATCGCCGCTCGTTCTGCCGCATTCTTCATCGCTACAGTACCACTGTATGTGTTCCTAGGAGCTGATGTATGACAAGGTGCTCCACGTTTGCACATTGGTTTGAACATTGGTCTCGTATGATTGCTCCATATGTCAGTTGGCTTCATGTGTGGATGCCCGTATTGACAGTATGTAACAGTGTATCTTCTTAAACCTTGCATGAAATTCATCTTTCGCAATGCGCCTAAAGGGTTCTCAATAAACCAGTACCTAGGTTGCAGTGCTTTGATTAGTGCCAAGGTGTGCTTAACAGCCTCATCAGCTTGCTGTGCTTGTTTACAAGTAGGGTCGGAGTTTCCAGTTATGGCGTTCTTCTTCCTGTAATACCTCAGAGCTAACACAGAATACGTTGTACAATCCGGTGAAGCCCATATTACATCTGGACAACCACCACACAATTCAAGTATATCCTGCACGGTCAGCGTTGATATGTCTTTCACTAAATCTGGCTTAGTGCTAGAGTTCCAATCAACTGTGTAAGCCTCATGCCCTGTGGCTCTGAATGCATTGCTTATCGCTTGACTTCCAGAAAATAGCTCTAAAACCTTCATACTTAATATTACCATAGACACAGGACGTTGTCAACATACATGTGGTTTTTAAGNGTGTTTNTTGTGTTGATTTAGGGGAGATTTAAGGAGCTTTAAGGAGCTTTAGNCTGTTTTAAGGGGTTTTTGTGTGGTTTTAGGCTCTAAATCACTGAGGATTCGCAAGGGGAGGTCGAAAATAGAAAGTGATATCCTACCCCTCGCTACCTCTCGAAAACCCCGTGGTGAGCATCCTCATCGGAGATATTCCTGTACTTGTACAAGAATATTGCTGATAGCTAGTGCGGTAACGAAAAAAAATTTGAAAAAGGGCTATTGCCATGTGACTTGTACACCCCCTTATTAGTGTGAAACACTTGTACTTTTAGCCCATATTTATTGCTATGAGCTATTATAGCTAGTAGCTATATATAACCGTGCCAAGTTTACCGCTAGCCCAGGTTTCTATTGTGTTGTTTTTATCCACACAAACAATATATAACCCTCATAAAGGGCTAAAATTACCATGTTATACTTTACGTATGAAATACGTAAAGTACCACGAAAAGCAAGTTTCTTCCTTGGGAAGTCACGCGCTCAATACTTGCGTTAAAATGGAAGGTTACGCTAAAAGGGCTCTTGGGTTCAACACACAATTTAATTTACTGTCGGAAAACATACGCGCGCCATAGCGCGTTACGGTTGTCGCGTGACAATCCATATACGTTGCATGCATGAACTTGCATG
>JGI1221J13441_10000593_pt1 | contig 15964 bp, 20 predicted proteins | sample LakVidmifraction_4_FD_13441 | JGI IMG/M metagenome (IMG submission 13441) | reverse complement strand
CTTGTCCCTCCGCGCTCTTAGTCAGCGCGCCGTAACGCTCGATGGCTTGCTCTAGGACGGCTTGCTGGTATGCCATCTCCTTAGTCAGGTTGCGGTCAGATGCGGCCAATGCGTCGGCGCGTGCCTTAACAGTTTCGTATTGCAGGCCAAGTTGGTCTAGTCGCGCGCCACGTTGCGAGAACAATTCAAGGATGAGATTTTGCGTGATGGTATCTTGCGACCGCCCCGTGGCGACGGAGATGCCGCGAATGGCAGTTGCGAACTTGTCAAGCTCGTCGGTGGAATCGGCAAAGCCAACCGACATAAGCTGCGTGACATTTGCCAGCGCGGTCGCCTTGTCCACCGCGCCACCGGTGGCTTGTTGGTAGATGCCCAGCAGGTCATTTAGCTGCGCTTGTGACCCTGCCAAATTCTTTGCCGCAATTAGCTGACGGCCATATGCAACGGCGACGTTATCAGCCTCAACCACAAATCTGGCGATGGCCTGCACACTAAAGGCAACGCCCGCCGCCGCGCCAATCTGCCGCAGCGAATCGCCCATTTGCGCGCTGGCTTGCTTGACTTCGTTTTGGGCAGATCGAACACCGCTTGTGTCGATCCGAATTCTGCCCGTGGCGGTGCCTAAGTCACTCAAGGAGAAATCCTTTGCTGCCGTTGGTATCTGACATGGTGGAGCCTAACGCAACAACGCCTGCACATCTGCCCATACAATAGGCCCCCAATAGTCAATTGCGGGCGCAAGAATGGCGTATGTACCCCCGTGTGCCAACTCTAGCCACACGCCGTATTCCACACCATGCTCCATGACAATCTGTACCACGTCTAGGGCCAAATCCTCAACCTCTGCCGTAAGCGTCTGCCGTGCGTTGCCTGTGCGGTCTACCCAGATTGCATTGAGCTTCATCCAGTTTTCAATTTCTGGGGCGCGCCTTTGGGCAATCGCACGCACGCCGCGCCGAATGGCTCCTATATATCGTTGCACGCCAGGGGTAAACGCAACCTCTGGCGTGATAGTCCACTCTATGCTAACGGCCACGGCTATACCTCCTCATACCCGTCCACATTGCGAAACGCGGCCAACCCATCATCGCGCGGGAATTTGAAATCATCGGCCAGCAGCTCTGCGAGTTTCCAGCGCTGGCGAATACGCTTGCTTGTGCCGCTGCCAACCTCTACCGTTTCTTGGCTGGCGTTCTCAATCATCACGCCGAACGTAATCACCGCAGCGTCAAGCTGATATGCCGCCAGGCTCCAAAACGGCCCCGTCAGGCACATCATCTGACTTGGCTGCTGTGGCTCTTGCTCGCCGTCATGTATAGCTTCCACATTTGCAGACGGTTGGTAACGAAACGTGGACAACACCTCTGCCGGATAAAAAGCCAGCTTAAAGACCCAAAGGCGGTCGGATATAGTCAGGTACGGCACGATAGATGCGTCAACCAAAGCGGCGGTGCAGACATGGTTGACCGCCTGAATGAACTCAATAGCAGACTTCTTGTCGCCGCGTGGCTCATCAATGAACTTGTTCACCTCGTCGGGAAACAAGAACGCCTCCTCCTCGGCGGGTTGCAATATCTTAATCACTAGCGGCGTCAAGATGTCCGGCATTGAGCCAGACATAAGCAGTGCGTCAGGTTGTACGGGTCGCATCTTGACCTTAAGGCCGGACAATAACGGCTGCTCCACGCCTTCGTCATACATGCGCTTTAGCTCGTCAATCGTAGGCATCTTGCGCTCAGCCATTAGAATCCTCCCGTGGCGGTGGCCAGCGGAATGGTCAGCGCGGTCGGAGCCGTGAAGTTGCGCAGTTGGTACAGGCTGCTACCATCGGTCACGCCGCGGAATGTTGCCGAGGGGAACATGTACGTGTCCACCTGCGCTTGCAGAGACAGGTTGCTATTTAGCTTGGCCTTCTTAATGAAAATATGCAGGTCAGCGTTGCCGCCGGAACCCACGACACGGCCAGCGATGCCCAGATAGGGCGTCTCTCCGTCGGGGTCGAAATCCAGGTTGTAATAGTCGGCATTGTTGACCAGCGTGCCGCCTAGCACCGCATCCATCCACGCCAGGTCAATTGTCGCAACCTCGATGTTGACGGTGACGGCGATAATCTTGGTGTACTGGTCTAGCACTACATCGTCGCCGCGCGCCTCGTCGGTTTCCACTTCCAAATCGACGCTCATGTTACGCGCGCCCAGCAATTCTAGCGTGGTGCCGTATGTGTCCGTTGCAGTCCAGGGTGCGAAAATCATCTTCCGGATTCCGCGGTGGATAGTTTGTTGTGGCATGGTTTGTATCTCCTGTTACTAAATCGAATAAACTTGCAATCACTCAAGAATGAAAAATACTTGCCAATCTTGCCTGGCCATACTAGCACCCGCCAAAGCACCTGGCTCGCGTTGGCGTGTGAATTGCTGTGCCAAACGTGCCTCGAATCCATCACTAACCATATAACCCTGCAAAAGCGTGAAGATGCGCGCCCGTGCATTATCCAACGCCGCATAACTGCCCTGGTCTTGGTATAGCCAGACCTCGACAACCTGGCGCGCGCTTGTCAGCGGCGTGTTGTAATCAACCACGTCGGCAATCGCCACCACCGCGCGCTCCTTAACCAATGCACATGGCAATAAATAGCCGTTGCCGTCAAAAGCTGCGGCTGCGGTGCCTCGTGTGATGCCCAGAGGCCCCAGCGTGCCACTCTTGTAGATGCCACCTGTAAGGATAGCCGTTAGAGTGCCATCGGCTGCGAGTAGCGTTACAAAATCGTCCTCGTGCGCCATTAAGGATGCCTCACAGTTAAGGTTTTATCGAGCCACACGCTGTCGCCGTGGGCGTAAATATCTCGGCATAGGGCCACAATCACGTCAATCTCCGCGTAACGCACCTGGCGCGAAATGTCGCCACGCATCAATAGCACACTGCCTGCGCTGTCTAGCTGAACAAGCTCCGTTGTACCCGATAGGGCGGCGTGGTAGGGAGCGTGCTTAGTAAAGCGCACGCCATCCTTGCGGAACGCAAAGATATCATAGAAGCTATTCGGAGCGTCCATAATCATCGGTGCAACAGATGGCACGTCTGCCAGGTGGTCGATTAGTGCAATCATGGTCTTGGCATCCCAAACTAAATCGCTCTCGACAATCCCCGCCACATCGGCGGCAGGTGGCAAGTGCGCCAAGAGCGTATTGCCTACGTGCGCCAATTGCCGGAAGCGGTGCGGATGCTCAATTGAGCCAAATACCAGCCCGCCGTGCGTCACGTCAATCAGCCGTGCATCAAAGCGGTGCAGGCATTCTTCGTGCAACATGGCGTCTGTATCGTCTATACTGTCGCCGTGGCCCAAAATTAGGGTCAACGTGTCGCCACGTCGCGCCAGAGCCGCTTGCAGGGCGTCCATCTGGTTGCAGTAGCCGTCAATACTGTCAACGGCATTGCGGAACGCGCTGATAATGGCTATGTTCACGCCAACTCCATAATCTTGCGATACTTGACCACGTGCGCGGGGTTGCCATAGGCCACGGCAAACGCTGGTATGTCCTTCGTCACCACAGCCCCAGCCCCAATTACCGCACCTTCGCCAATCGTGACGCCAGGGCAAATGGTGGCGTTGGCGAAAATAACCACATGCGCGCCGATGATGGTGCGATGGCGCAAAGGGTGCTGATGCTCGCGTGGGTCGGCTGCGCTGATGTGCAGATAGTCCGTATCGGGCATCCCCGCGGCAATCACAACATTATTCGAGCAGCCGCTATGGTCGCCCATCTCAACATAGCCGTTTCCGGCGTTGATAACACACCCTGTCGCAATATGGACGTGCGCGCCAATCTTGCAGCCCTGCCCACCGTTGACGCGCACATTCCAATCAATGCGCGCCGTGGGGTGAATCTCAATAAGTTCCGGCATATGTAAGTATACGTGCTGGTCGATATTAGCCATTTGCCACCGCCACGCCCTGAATCTCACCAATCTGCAAAATGACATCTTGGATTGTGTATTCGTCCCCGTTCAGCACGAATCTATACCCCTCCGCGATGTCGGTGTCGGGCAATGTGGCATGGTCGCGTATGCCATAGACAATGGTGTTCATGCGCGGCGTTTGCCCGGCGTCGCTGTTGGCTTCGCCTGCTCTATTGTCCCATTCCACGCGTACCGTCTGCGATGTCAGTGTAGCCCCCGTATCTGTCCTAAAGACAACCGATGTCGGTTTGTCCGCGATACGTTGCCACGCGTCCGCAGCGCGACGTTGTGCCTGTATGGTGCGCTGTTGTGCGGTCTTGAGCGTGCCGCTTGTCCACGCTGATAAGTCTAGCATTCACCAACCTGGATATTCTCGAACATAACGCGGGCGGCGTGTGGTGCGTCCAAAGCGGGCGGCTCCACTCCGCGCGGCAACGACAGCCAAATCAAGGCGTGCCGTCCATTTGTCGCGCTCTTTGCTCAATTGCGTGTAACGCTGCGACGCCTTCTCGCTGCTGTTATTTTGGTCGTAGTCAACACTGCTCGCCGCTTGCATCAACATGCGGTCAAGCGTGATGATGCGCGTGTAGGCCGTTTGGCTGGAGATGTCGGCGTATGCCTCGCCCGCCTCGGTAAATATATCGTCAATCGTGACGTTGGCAAGACTAGTTGTGTCGTCTGCCGCCAGCCCCAAATCAAGCCGCAAGCGTTGCTGTTGTTGCGTAGTTGCCACTGGTCACCCCCTGGTAGATGCTCAGCACGTTGGCCGCAAAGTCGCGCCACGAGTACAGTGTGTGTGCCGCTTGCGCGCGTGCTGGCAGGCGCATGGCATAACGGCCCCAATCGTGGGCCACTCGCCGCAAATGCACTGCCACGTCGTCGGGCTGCAATACCGCCCACTCGCCCAACTCCTGCCCCGCCAACGTCTTGTTACCTGTCCACCTGGCGGGTTCAAGCGCGTAAGGCAAACCATATCCCCACTGGTCGATACCGTCTGCCGTGCCACTCCAGGCCGTTGTCATGGCAAGCCCGCCACTGGCGGCAAACTCGCGCGGGATTAGACCAAAGCCCTCGCCCTTGTGCGGGTTGATTAGCACGTCGCAGCGGCAATACAGGCTATATAGTTCGGCCTCTGTCATATCTTCCAAAATGACTTCAATATTGCAATTGCTTAACTCAAAACCAACTTTCGCCGTGCGTCCCTTGAGAATTAACTTGTAATTCGTATCCTCGCCAAAGGCGCGCAAGAACGCTTGCAGGGCCACGATGCCGCCCTTGCGCTCCCCACGGTCAAGGAAGGCTAGAAACGTCAGCGGACGCCCCGCTGTGCGCTTCTGATAACGATAGGTGTCGCACACGCCCAGCGGCACAACGTGTACTGGTACAGTCACGCCGCCAGCGAGAAAGACATCAGCGCAGAACCAACTTGGCACAATCACCGCGTCCATGTTGTTGAGAGCCTCAGCCCACCCCTGCGGCATCTCGCTGCTCTCAAACATTGCCAACGCCACGCGCGGCCCCGCATAGAGTAAAGCACCATGCGCCGTGTATCGCGTTGGATAGCCCATCACTAGGCCCCCCAACGCTGGGACGATTGGGCGGCTTGTCACCGCCCTCACGTCGCAGGGTTGGCTTTCCATCACCGTCCGCCCCATGCCCAACGCGTTTACATGCACGCCGAGCGCGGTCAGATGCCGCACCAACTGGCACGCAATCAAACCGTAGCTGTCGGCGGGGTCGTAGTTTCCGCTGGCATAAAGCGTTAAGATGGTCATTACGGTAAGGTAATCTCTTCTGTGCTGCGCAACGGATTGGCATAGACTCCATAGTAGCTGTCATAGACGGTCTGCGTCATAAAGCGACTGATGTCCTCTTCCATGCCCTCGTTTTGCAGAGATTGCTTCTCGAAGCTGCGCATATCCTGCCCGCGGTATTGCTGCGAGATAAGATAGGCCGTACCCGTGGCAACGCCCGTGTAGGTCACGGCCTTAGCTCCACGCGTGCCACTCCAGCCGTCATAGGCAATCACGTTGCGAATCATGTCGATAGCACTAGATTGCAGCGTGACGCCTTGTTGCGGCGTGCGCATCAGGGCTTTCTCTACCATGAACATATTGCCACTAGAAACTAGCAGCGTGTATGGCCCGCGCCGTGGGTTGGCGGTGTCTAGCTTGGATGCCAAAATACCAGCCTCCAGCGTCAACAGCATGTCCTCCACATCGGTAGCGCCAGCGGTCACGGCTGCCGTTTGGTTGGCAGCAGCATAGGTGTAGTCGATGATTGGTGATAGGTGCAACTCATTGAGTAGCGCGTTGTGGGCGATGCCCATCTGACGTTCCACCATCGGCACGTTCCATAGCTCGTTGAAAATCACCAGGTCTTTTGAGTATTCCAAGCCTGTCGCCCAATGGCGAATCGGCGTAGTTTCCTCACTGGAGCCGATGCTGGAAAACTTGACCTCGCCCCCCTCAAACACCTCCTCGAAGATGACGGCCCCAGGCCCCAGCTTCTGGATCGGCACGTTTTTTGGTAGCGAACTGTCCGAAACTACATCATACAACGGCTGGTAAAGGAGAGGCTCCTCGTCACGCCCAGCGTCAATTTCAAAGCGTTGGCGTTGCTGCCATTCCACCCCGAAACTGTCCGTTCCAACAAACTCGTAGATGTGTCCGCCGTTGCTTTGGCGGCCTGTCTCGCGCAGATGGTCTTGTAAACGCAACCCGCGCGGGAATGAGATTTTAGCCTTGTCTTTCGACAGTAATTCGCGGCTGATGAACTTTGTCATGTCAATTCCCCTTAGCTCGCGAGCGCGTTGTGCGCCAGCATAATGCCTGTGACGATGTCGTTGGCATCCTTCGCGGCGGTCGCCTTGAAGAGCGCAACCTTGCCCGCGCCTGCCGTCTTGGTGTAGGCTTCGTCGTCCGGATAATGTCCGGTGATGGTTGCTACCGTTATGTACACGATGTCACCCTTTGCCACAGCCAGCCCCGTGGGAACCTCGAACTGATGTTCGCGATTGTCCACAATCAAAGCCAACGTATCGCCGCTGTCGGCGTCCTGTCCGGTGATGCCGACCCAGCCGTTGATTACGGCCACGGCACCCTTTACCACATCGCCATCGGTGAGGGTCACGTTGACGGCTTTTCCGTCCGACTCAAAAAAGGTCGGCACACCTGCTACTGTCGTTGCCATGTCTTAGGCCTCCTGCGGGATGTTGAAATAATGCGCCTTGACCTGTTGTCCCGCCACAGGAACGCGCTGGGGTGGCCCCATCTTGCTTTGCACCGCCGAGGCGAGTGCATCCTTCACGCTCTGCATCTCCAGCACTTGCCCGTATGCGGCGTCTGCGGCTTCGATACTCTGCGGGTTGCGGGCGTTGACTAGTTCCGTTACGATGCCGCGCACACTGTCTACCTTGATGCCGTTGGCAGAATCAGGCGCAGCCAATTCGGTGATGCGCGTCAAGATGGCGGCCTTGCGCTGTGTCTCTTGCACTCGGCTCATTTCGGTGATGAGCTTGCCCAAGTCGGCTTGACCATCAACTCCCAACGCAGTACGCAACTCCTGCACAATGGCCACCTCAGCGGGTGGCTGTACGGTAGCAGTGATTGCCTGCCGCACCACATCGGGCAATAGTCGCGCATCCTCAGCGGTCATTTCGTTAATGATTTGTAGTTTGTCCACTTCTGGCTCCTGGTTTTCTTCCCCTGGCTCACCGTCCATCTCCTTAGTCAAGATGGGAACAGCCGCCAAGTCGGGGATGCCCGCACGGTCGGCGGGCGCAATGTCAATTTGATTCAGGCGCAACGAACTCGCACTCATGCGAAACGCCTTCAGATTTTCGTCCCACTTCCCCTCAGCAAACGCATCTATGCTCGTGGCAATGGCGCGGCCTGTGTTTTTGTAGCGGGCAATGCGCTCACGCACCGCCCCCGGTACAACATAAGCCTTGCCCCACAGGGTGTCGCCATCTCGCATGGCTCCGACCCAATGCACGGCTTCTGGCGGAAAAGACGTGGAACGTTCCGTGTCAGACAGATGACCCATCAGGCCAACCGGTTTGTTGGTCAGGGTCTGCCGCTCTAACTCTTGCACAAACGCCGCGTCATAATAGCGTTTATTGACACTGATAGCGTTAACTTTGCCGATAGGTAGCGTGAGGAAGGTGGGATTGTCATCTCCCGCCACCAATGCAGCGTAGTCCACATCGGCGAAAATCGGCACGTTTGGATAGCTGCCGCGTAGTTCCGTCACGGCCAGCACATCGCTGAAATTGCCCTTCAATTCCTGCACTTGTTCGTCCATCGGCTTGCTCCTAACTATTCCAATTTTCCAACGCATCGATAACCGTGGCGCGTTTCTTGTTGCTGCGCTCATAGGCCAGGGCTGCGATGCGTGTGGCGTCGTCTTGGCTCTTGAGCATGTCCAACGCCTCCGCTACGTTCATGCCGTCATAGCCATCAAACGGGGCAGGTGGCGCGTCTGCGGGTTTGCCATCATGCGCTTGCGGCTCCAGCAATGCCATGATGCGGTCTAGCTTTTCGTCAATCGAACGGTAAATCTTATCTATTGCCATGCGCGTGCGCCTTTCGAGAATTCAAGATATATTTTAGTCAAGTATAGCATGGTTTGTGCAATGTTTGTACACACATCTGAAAACACTATCGCTCGCTAGGAAAATCCCTACTCCCCACAGGACTCACGCGCGCCAACGATTCGTCCAAGAATCCCGCCATTATTGCTTGCGTCAACCACTCCACATTCAATATGCCCTGCAGGGCGTTACGCCCCGCCACGATGTCAACGCGCATATCATCAATCAAATCGCTGACGCTGCCTGTCGCCACGGGTGCAAGCGTGCAAAGTTCGTTGGGGTGATTAGGATAGGTCGGCACATCGTCCGGCGCATAGATGCCGTCGCCATTTGGCCCGCCGCGAGCATTGTAGTCACACTCGTCAATATCCCTGTGCGAACGGCTCAAGACCCAGCGCACGCCCGTTACGAACGGGTTGGCTACGCTGCTGTTGACAGTGGCGCGTCCCGATGCCGCTGTAATCTCCGTTCGCGCCAGCCTCCGCGCCGAGTAGCTGCCCTCTGTGCCGTAGGGCGTCACGGTGCGCGACCGCAAGCCGCCACGCGTCAGGAACGGCTCTAGCAAGTCGGCAATGTCCACGGCGCTTGTCCCGCGGCTGATGTGATAATCAAGCAATCTATCAACACGGCTGCGAACGTCGATGCTGGTGCGCCAAATGCGGTCGCTAAGGCGGTAGCCGTTGGGGTCAACAAATCGATGGAACGGGTCATACTGTGCGCTCAACTCATTTATACGCAACGGGCGCGGACCCGTCAGCCAGCGCACCACATCGGGAGCGCGCGTTGCCAGAGCGCCCGTGACAATCGCCGTCTGCCGGGCAACCTGCACACGCGTCACAGCGGCGATGCTTTCTACCATCAGNCGTGTATACGGGCTTTGTGGCTGCGTGCCAATCAGCGGCTCAATACCGTTNCCGATGTAAAATGGNTTCAGCACTTGTCCCCATATCGCCANCTTGAGCGCGTCGCGTGCGGTCAGACTCAACGGGATGATAGGCACGCCCTCGGCATTGCGTCCAGTCGCCGAACGTAGCACCAAGCCAATGATGGCCCGCGCCAACGTAGCATGTTCGGCGTCTAGACGCTGCTCTACTTGTTGCTGGATGCGCAGCCGCTGCGAATCATACGTGCGAGGCATCAACCAAGCTCCAAACTGTTAATCTGGTCGGCCAAATCCGCGTCAAAGCTCTGCTCTGCGTTATGCGTTTCAGGCATTTGCGCCCGCTTCTCTTCGCGCTCAGCCTGCGCTCGTTCCAACACGGCTGGCGCGTCGTCAATCTCCACAGGCAACATTTGCAGGGCGGTCAACTCATCAATCAAGCCCTCGACATAGGCCCATTGCACGCTGGATAGCGTCAGATTGCCGTCGCCCTGGTCTAGTGCCTCCCATTGCAGCGTTAGCCCGCCAGCGTTGACGCCAGGCTGCGTTAGAGACAAATAGCCAAGCGCAATCTCGGCAATTTCTATCATCCAGCCCGCCATATCTCCGCGTAGCATTTTGACATATTCAAGAAACGGCGGCAGTTGCGTCTCTGCGCTTGCCTTGCTGGATGCAATCGCCATGCCAAGCAAGAACTCTGGCAACTCGCTATGTTGCCCGTACAGATAGAACAGAATTTCTAGAATCTTGGCAGTGTCCGTGCTAAAGCTGCCAGGCGATTCATAGCTGAATTTCGCGCCGCTGGCAATCAATAGCTGCGACAAATCCACGTCATAAGTTTTGACGCGGATGCTGGTGCCGTTGGGCAGCTCTTGCGATTCTGTCGTGGCATTCTCGGCATCGAATTTCTCTAAATCTTCCACCGTTTCGAAAGACAATACGGGCGTCGGGCGGCCTTGTAACACGTTGCCCTCAATCGCCGCCTCTAGCACCTCGCCGTATTTGTGCAGTAGCGGCAGCAACGCCTCGGCCACGGGATGCCCAAACACCTCGCCTGGTTGCGGCTGCATTGAAATCGCAACCAACGGCACGCGGCCGAGCAGGTTTGGATAGGTGAGGCGCTTGGTTTCGCGTCCGTCAATCTCAACAATGTGGATGCGCTGGTTGGCGTAGTATTCATCGATTACCGTCATGCGTCGCGTCGTTTCGGGATGCTCAAGCAATTGCGTCACGCGCCAGCCGATGATGTTGGCGAAGTCGTCCTCATCCACGATGGGGTCAACGCTTTCGGGCGGCAGCACGGTCACGCTCAAATCGCTATTGACGACCGCAAACGAATCCCCTTGCAGCAGAGCCCCACGCCAGGCGCGCAGTATGTCTGGGTGATGGTCTGCCCACCAATCTGACAATGCTATTTGGCTTGGCTCGTTGTCAATCTTCCACTTGGGCGCGCGGCCTAGTGACCATGCCGCCAGCTTGGAGATAATCGGCTTGAGTAATAGACCCGACAATTCCAGACCCGTGACGCGTGCGTAGTACGCCTTTCGCCAAAACTCATAGTCGGCACGGCCCCAATTCTGCGTAGATTGCCGAAAACTAGACCGCCAACGGCGCGTGTAGGAACGCACGCTGTTGTAAGCGTTCGCGGTTGCCGTGGTAAAGAACTCGCGAATATTACCGATAATAGTTTGTGCCATTATGCCACTCGCCTCGTTGATCTGCGTATATTAGGGCTGCCGCCACGGTTGCGGACGGTCGATTGTGCTACTAATGCGCCCGCCGTGACGCTTGCTGCGCGTGCCACTTGCGCCAGGGCATAGGAATCGGCGCGGTCGTCATGTTGCCCTTCTGGTGCGCGTAACGAAGAGCCTTCGATGCTGGTAAGCTGCTGATAGGATGCAAAGCTGTGCAGAATCGGCGTGCGCTCGGTCGCGTTATTGCGGAAATGGTCAGCGCACTCCGTATAAAGTAACGCCTTACCGAGCTTGCTGCTCATCCAGCCAGGCTTATCGTCATGACCCCTCAGTATCTTGACGCGCCGCGCGTGCTCTTGGAGCCATTGAATCACCGCGTGGCCGTGATTGTTGCGTTCCGGCATGGCGGGAGCGTGGTTGTAATATATGCTGACAGCGGCAATGTAATCCGCTAAAGTGCTTGGCTCATACTTGCCCGCCAAGACCGCCACCTCTTCGCCTGTGGCCCAATCCAGTACCGTCAAAGCGCTGTCGTCGCTGTTGGGGTTGCCCTCGGCGGGGTCAGCCCCAATCACGTATTGCCCATCCTCAAGCGGTGGCATGTATATCTCCAGCCCTGGAATCGCGGGCGCATAGGGCGCATGAACTGGCTCCATCTCTGCATAGCACGCTTCAATCCACATCGGCGCAATGCGCTTGTCTAGGCTGCGTGGGGCCAGGGCTTCTGTGTCCGTCGCCGGATATTCCTGGTGCAGGTCATCCAATGCACCTGTGCGTGCATGTACGTCGGCACTTTGCGCTTCGTACCATTGCGGCGTGCGCGAAGGGCGCGCTGTCCACGGCAGAAAAATAGCGTGCCATGTGGTCTTGTTGCGCTTGGCCGCGCGATAGATGCGCTTAAACGGCGACTCTGGCCGCGCCTTGTCCACGGTAGAAATCAAGGATAGNTTNCCGCCCGCGTCGATGGTGGGCTTAACGGCATTGAGTAGCTCATCCAAATCCTGCACAAAGTCGGCTTCGTCTACGATAGCATTGGAGCCTGTATAAGAGCGCCCCCCCGTGGTAGCAAATGCCTTAGCCGATGAGCCGTTGGATAGTTCCCAATCGCCCGCTGAATCAATCGTNACGCTGCGCGCCTGCATCCAGCGCGGCAGATGCGCATAGATACCTTTCAAGCGCGACAACAGCTCGAACGCCTCATCTTCGCGCTTGCTAAATATAAGATTCGTGGCCGAGGGGCGAAACAGCATGTCGTATAGCGCGTCACACAGAATCAGCCAGGATAAGCCAAGCTGCCGCGCCTTGAGGATAATCACCTGTCGCTCTTGGCGAATCACCCGCAGCGTGCGCGTCTGCTCGGGCCACAAGGCAAACTGAACCCAGTCTTTATTGGTGGCGTTAAAGATATACACGTAGTTCGCCAACCAGTAATCTATGCTATGGCTGCACTTATGCCATTCTATGTTGCGTCGGCTTTCTGATTCCATTCATCCAATTCCTGCTGTGCGCGTGCGCGTTCGTCTGCCGTTGCGCCGATGTAGCCACTGTGTTTTAGCTCGCTCTTGTCGCCATAGCCGCGGTCGTGCGCTTGCGTCTTTAGGTAGAAAATAAGCAGCGTGTCGCTGGTCGCCATGCGTGATTGCAGCATTGTCTCGCCGCGGTCTTTTGTGCTTTCGCGCACATCTGCCAACGCATCCGCAACGGTGGGATGCGTGTTGATGTAGGCGTGTAACGTCCTGCGCGACGTGTCTAGCTTGCCTGCGGCATGGGTGATATTGCCCTGCGAATCTCTTAGTTGCTGAATCACTTGTGCCGCTGTTGCATTGATTGCTGCCATTTTATATTGTTACCCCGTTATTCCACCCGCACAGGCTCGCGGCCTGTTGACTGAAAGTACCTCTCTAAAGCAACGGCAGTGTACGCGGGCGAGATTTCCGCGGCGCGACACTTGCGGCCTAGTTGCTCACAGGCGATGATGGTCGTGCCGGAGCCACAAAACCAATCCGCAACGATGGGCGCATCATGGTTGCGGATAGCTCTTGCCGCCAACTCTAACGGCTTCTGCGTAGGATGAAATTCATTGACGCTTGGCTGGTCAACGTCCCACACTGTCACCTCATTGGTTGGCCCAGTCCACGAAGCATTGCCGTCTACGATGTAGAGACAGGGTTCGTGCTTTTGCATGTACTGAGCCATAAAATCACCGTAGTGCGCCTTGAGCTTGTTCCATACAATCATGGCGCGAACAGTGTAGCCAATGGCGTCCACGGCGTCGTAAACTGGTTTGATGTCTCTGTCGGCAAACCAAATGTACATGGGCGCGCCCTCTTTGCATATCGACTTTAGCGATTTCAGCGCGGGCAAATACAAATCGCCCGTCTTGTCGCCCACTATCTTTGTGCGCTTCTTTTCGTTGAGTCCGCCATCGTAGTCCACACCATACGGCGGGTCAGTGAATACCATATCCGCCTTCTCCCCATCCATCACCCGCGCCACCACATCGGCATCGGTGCAGTCGCCGCAGATGAGACGATGGTCGCCTAGCTGCCATAGTTGCCCCAACTCAACGCCCCACTGTTGGCGCAATTCCTCAGCCCTGTCAATCTGTGGCTCCACGTCCTCAACGGGTGCGGCGTCCACCATGCCCGCCAGCAGCTCATCCAGCTCGTCGGCGCGGAACATGCCCGACAAATCGACGCCTGCGTTCACGTCGGCGAGTAGCTGCTCGGTGTCCCAAGTCATTGACACTTCGCTTGTGCGATTCAAAGCGTAAGCCAGCCTACGCGCTCTTGCGTCGTCTGGGTCGCTCAGGTCAAGGTCGTTACGGCGAATGTAGACAGGCTTTGTGCCATCCACATCAATGATGATGGCCTCGTCGCTCAAGGAGATTTCGCCCGCCACCTCAGTGCGTTTGTTGCCACCGATGATGGTGTTATTGCGGTCAAGCGTCCCCGCGTCCGCAAAGCCAAACTCACGCATAGACGCTTCAATCATGCCGCGACCGCGCACGCTGCCTTTGTTAGCGTTGCTCTTGTCAAACTTGATGTCAGATAGATTGGTCTTGCTCACTGCCTCTTTGCTCAAGGTGTCTCCTTAATCGGTGCTATCTCCGCTAGCAGGCTCGCGTCCACCGCCATATCAGCCAGCAACGCTTGTAGCGCGTCCTCGCCTGTGTTGACACCGCTCAACAGTTCGTCAAGCATTTCAACGTCTTTCTCCTCTTCCATCCGAAACAACGCCCCCATCGTCACGCCCGCGAAATGACGCACCACCACCGGACTCGGCACGTTCAAACCCGCGGGCAACGTCTCGTACAATTCTTCCACCGCCTCATCAAAAAAGTCGTAAATAGCCGCGTCATCGTCCAGGTCGAATTGCTCAAAGCGCGGGTTACGATTGAAATTCATCGATGTACGAATTGCGATGCGCCAGTCGCCCGCTGCAATCAGGGCAAACTTGGCGTGAGTGCGCGTTTGGCGAATCGTTTCGGCTCCAAAGGCCGCATGGATGCGCGCCACGTATTCAGGGTGACGCGTCACAAACGAGCGGTCTACCAATAGACGGAAGCGCGTGATGCGGCGACTGTCGAGCATGTCGGCCACACTATTCATGTCGGCTTTTCCAGGTGTCCAAGTGGATACCATGACCTCGGCTGGCCCTACTTGCTCAAGCACAGCGCAAATCAAATCAAGCAAGCTGAATTGCCCTTTGGTCAACCCCACCACTCGCACACCTGGCGTAAGTTCGCCGATGGCCGCCCGTGCGTTTGCAAATGGCACAGCGACGAGGCGGGCGACGTTAGCGGCGGGCCGGATGGCGTTCGCAGAGGCAGACGCGCCTTGCGACAAGGGAACGGGGTTGTTTTCGGGTTGCAGGGCAAACAAGGGTAAGGTATGATTGATCATGGTATTCGCGCCTCTTACGCGAGTACTGAAAGGGTGGCGGTGCTGCGACAACAGCCCGTCACTTTTTACGTGGTTTACTCGTTCATTATACCCCAAAAACACCATTTTCGCTAGTCCCCCTCAGTCGGTGCCGTCACCACCACATAGTACGTCGCCTCGCTGCCGATGCCGTACACAACATGCTAGCGGCAAGTATGTTCTCCACATATCAATCCAACTTCGGCCAAAATATCACAATGGCCGCTATTAGCGCGATGACCAGGATGGTGACGATGGTGGGCAGGTTCAGGGTCATGGGGAGTAGTCACCTCGCTTGGCCACCAGCACAATGCCCAGGCAGCGCGTACCGAAAACATACGTGTATTGCAACACCTCAACCAGTTCGCGCAAAGTTGAGAATTTTGCCATGTGGGCGTCAAAGAAAAGGCGTGCGTCATAGAGATTGTTAAAAGTGGTTGACAGGTTCATGCGCCGTCAACCTCTCATACGCCGCTTGCAGTAGCTTGCTGTACGCGTCCACATTGCCTGCCCCGTTGTAACGCGTGGCAATCGTGCGCCAGTCTCGACGGTGCATGGCCTCTGCCAACGTCGGGTCACTGAGAAAGAAATTGATGAATCCAATCGTCTGCACGTTGGCATCCGCAAACGCTCGATACATTGCGGATGCGCTTGGATAGCCGATACGCGCATGGTTGAAGCCCATTATTTGTGGCGCTCCCATGCTGATGGCCTTGTGCGCGGCCTCAAGCACTAGCCCCTGTGCAAACTCAAACGCGGCGTATTCATCCGCTTGCAGCCCCGTGTGGATTTGCTTCCACGGGTCGCCTTGTCCACGCCGCCACATCTGGTCAACCCATGCGCGCTGTGCGTCGGTGCGGAAATGGTTAGACCACAGCGCGTCATTGCCGAGATGCGTCCGAAAGATATGCGCCTCAAA
>JGI1221J13441_10000589_pt1 | contig 16025 bp, 17 predicted proteins | sample LakVidmifraction_4_FD_13441 | JGI IMG/M metagenome (IMG submission 13441) | reverse complement strand
ATTAATCAAAGCACCTTTAGGTGGTTTAGAGCCATCGCCTATACAACGACTCTGATAGACCTACTATCATCTTATCTACAGTATTCAACCATTTTATTGCCCTGGTTGATTCTTGGCACACTATGGTTAGTTGCGTGGTTAAGCAACTAATTTAGCAAATAAATCACAGATAGAATATTCCGCAGGAATGTTCCTAAGTCGGCAGTGACCAAGCAATTAATTATACACTGTGTTAGCGGTTCGTTGTTTTCTTCCAATATGGTTTTATAATTTTGCCTTGTTTATGACTTAATACTAAAAGTATAATTGTTGCAATAAGGCAAAAAGCAGTTGCTTGTATTGAACCTTCTGGTCCAAATTGTCCACCCGTAAACCATTCTGCACCTTCTATTTTAGAAGTTATTAATGTTTTTGAAATTGAACCTCCTGATACATTTGCTCCGAAAATAGCAGATTGCGTAAAATTCCAAGCAAAGTGAATTGCAATTGGAAACCATAGGTTTCTTGAATATATATAGGCAGCTCCAAGTAATAAACCTGCTTGAATTGCAATTCCAATTCCTGCACTAAATGAACTGTTTGGATTGCCCATATGCAATGCTCCGAATATAAGAGCAGAAATTAACAGAGATATATAACTTCCTAATTTTTCTTCTGGAATTCTAAATATTATGCCCCTAATTATAACTTCTTCAATAATAGCAGAAGTAATACCCATTGTTAAAGGTGGAATTATAAATAAAATAGGGTTTATTGATATAACAGAATATCCACCTTTTAGGTAAATTACTAAAATTGTTAACGATTGTAGGATTGCTCCTAATACAATTCCAATCGATAAGTTTTTAATGATACCTTTTTTTGAGAATTCTGTAATTTCCCTTTTCTCATAAAGTTTGAATAAATAAGTGTAAGAAATTATAGCAAGGATTGCAGTAAATATTCCTCCAATTAGATTTTTAAAGTCTTTACCAATACTCGTTAATTCTAATACTTTTTGAATTAAAGTCTGTCCAACTCCAATAATTACACCACAAACAACAAGTCCAATTATTATTTTAGTTAAAGGAAAGTGAAGAATTTTGTATCCAATGTTTTTTTTGTTCATTTTCTTTTTAGTTTCAGATTTATTCGGTTTTTTTCAATGACCGCTAACGGTTTGTATAAGAATAGTAGCCGATTGCGGAAGTAGAATTTTTCAATTTACTACTAATGTTGTTGTGAACCACAATGCTCATATTTATTACTATTTCGGCTATTATTTTTATACTTTGTTACCCACTGGTTCTTATTTTATTCCTTTTTCAAGAGCGTCATATCCATTCAATATGTCTAATATTCCTTTTCTTTCATTATAAGTCAAAGTTCTGGTTTTGGTATATTTCCCAGAAAGTCTCATTTTGGCTTTTTTCGATTTAGCAAATTCTCTTAAAAAGAGTTCAACGTCTTTTGTAATAGTTAAATCAATCCATTCCCAAACTCCACCACCACTATTCTCTGTTTCCTTGTCGTCATATTTGTCAAATATTATTTCCTTAGTATTTCCGTCATATGACAAATATGCTTTTTCAAAGAAAATCCAGTCATCACCTTTATAGGACATCTTTAATCTTAACCAGCGATGATTTCCACTTTCGCCCATATAAATTGAAGTTAAGTTTCTATTTGTATAATGAGTGAAATATGGTTGTTTGTACCAAGTAACATCTGAAACATCATCGTGATTTTTTCTCAATTTATTCAATGCTTTCAGTTTCTCTTGTTTTTCTTTTTCTACTTTAAGTTTTCTTTCTCGTTCTTTTTTTTCTGCTAATAATCTTTCTTTTTCAGCCTTTTCTTTTTCGTCCTTAATAATTTTATCGTAAATGCTTTTTACTTCGGTAAACAATTTAGAGTCAGGATGTCTTTTTTCCATTTCTCTGTAATAATTCTTACACGCAATAAAATCATCTTCTTCAAATGACAATTTCATTTTGGCGTAAATTTTATCTGCTCCGTTTTGGCATTCGTCCAACTGGTTTTCAAGTTCAGTTATTTGATTTTGAAGTTGTGCTTCTTTTTCTTTGTCTGAGCAAGATGTTAAAAGAAATATTGTTGTTATAATTAATACTAAATGTTTCATAATGTGTCTCTTTTTTAAACTTGTGGGTAACGGTTTGTATAAGATTTGTGCTACTGAAAAATCGGTTTGTTGAATGTTTGTCGGTTTGAACTAGTTCAAATTTGAGCATAAATTTTATACATCTTTGTTACCTACTGGTGCGATACGTAATACTTGTAGTGTTCTTTTCATTTCAATATTTTCAGTTGTTTTATTTATAGAATACTACCTATTCTAGTTCATTCAACTTTTAAATTTTTGTAACTTACTGTATTATCGTCGAAAACTATAATTACTGAAAAATTAGAACGAATCATAGCTCCAAAACCGTTTTGGCTATCCACCCAAGAGTTTATTTCATATTCTCCACTTCCAAGATAATTTATATGTTTACTTTTTTCTACTGTTCCTGGAAATTTTGCGGTGCTTGGAGATTTTAATTTCTTTTTAACAGCATCTTCTGCATAATTATAGGCTAAAAAATTATTTGGGTGAGATATTGAGGATGATGAATCTGAATTTGTAGAAGATGAACTTGGGGTAAAAACAGAATAGCCAATAAAGAAAATAACGACTATTAGAAATATCCATAAACATCCGCTTCCTCCACTTTTTAATTTTGCTCCACAATGGGGGCATTTGTCCGCTTTTTTACTTACTTGCCCACCACATTCTTTACAATTTGTTAGTGCCATAATTTAATTGTTTTTTTATTTATAATTTGGTCTATTACTCTTTAAGTGGGATTTAATAAAAATTCAGGCGGATTAACAAGTCAAATTATTTTCCATAAGCCGTTTTTTTTCTCAAATGTGCTACAACTTGTTATATCTAACCAAATAGACTGTTTATCAATTTTTGTCTGGATAACCATATGTTTTAGTCATTTTATCAATTAATAATTTGAACTTTATAGCATCAAATTTCAATACACAAGTATAATCTGACTAATAAATTAGTTTATTAAATACATTGATAGTTGCAATTTTTAATAATTGTGCCTTTAAGCACATCTAATGTATAAAATTAGATTGGTTACATTCTTAATTTACAGTAGTTTAAAATCATTCTAAACTGCATTGCTAAAAGTATTTGATTGATTTTCAAACTTTTCTGTTGGCTATTTCTTCATTCAATTCTGCTAATTTATTTAGTTTTCAGTTCAATCAATTACGGGTTCCCTCAATTTTGGTAGAACACTAGCGAAAAATAGCTCTTTTGATTTTTTTGTGCCGTATTGTGAAAATAAATTGAATATTAATGACCTGTGTAAAAGCGAATGGTTTATTACATATATTTACAATCTACATTGCTGAGATTTCATAGCTTTCAGCATATAGCGTAGCAATTTTTTTTAAACCATTTCATTAATTTGAGATGGTTTTTTTTAAATAATCAATTTGTGGAAGCAATACGAGGTACCCCAAAACACCCCCCTATTCAACCCCAAAATTGAATATATTTTTAAAGCTATTTTACCCCCCTATGTGTGCGTATTACTAAACGAGGTTTTTTACATATATTAACTACTATTTTACATTCGGTAAAAAATGTTAAAATTTCAACTATTATTGCCAAAATACTACCTAACAAGCATATTAATCCAATTTACTCTATTTAAGACCTAATTTTAGGTTATTTAATCATCCTATTAAACCTAAAAAATGTTAAAATACATTTCAAAATCTTCGTATTACATTTCCCCGTTATTTTAACTAAAGTCAATGAATTTTTAATTTTAACACTTTTTGGAGAATTGTAGTTTTAAGTAGCTATTTCTAATTAAAAAAATTTAAATAATATTTAGACTATTCTATATAGGAGCTACATAAGGGACACTTTCTTTAGGTCCCCCCTTATTTTTACTTATGTCAAAATCACTTACAGGCCACCTATTGATGAAGGGTACGTTGATGTTTTTTTCTTTGGGTACCCCGCCTTTTTTTTAAAGAGTATAAAAATTCAGAGAATACAATTCCTAGTAGTTAAGCATTTTCTAATATTTAAGGGGTTTACTAGAATTTAATAATGTTTTATATTGATTAACAAAACATAAACACCTTTAAAATGGTACTCTATCTAAATGTCGGGAATATATCGAACATAAAAAAAGTCAACAATTTGATTTACAAACTATTGACTCTCAGTATAGTAGCGGGGACTGGACTCGAACCAGCGACCTTCGGGTTATGAGCCTGTCCCAAATAAAATTTTCAACCATTTTACTAAGCTCCCGTGCTATTAAATTATCAAAACGGAATCAACATTAAAATTTATTAATTGTAACACTACTTAATAGGAGATGCCATTAAAGAATATCAAACTCTCACATAATAAATAATGGTCATTAAAAAAACGAAATGTTGTACCTATGTTGTACCTGTAATAAAAAAGCTGAGACATAAATCTCAGCTTTCCCTTTGTACCTCGAGCGGGAATCGAACCCGCACTTCCTTGCGAAAACTGGATTTTGAATCCAGCGCGTCTACCAATTCCGCCATCGAGGCAAATGAATCGGTTTGCAAATTTAAAAATATTTTTCATCTAAAACACAAAAACTTCACTTAGTTATAGTATTACCATTTAAATAATTTTAAATTTGCATCAAAATACGGAAACCTAATTAACTAACATTCCTTAAAAATGGACATCCCTTATCTAGAACCTAAAATTTTCGCCTGTTCACAGAGCAAAGAATTGGCCGCAAACATTGCCAAGCATTATGGAATTGCACTTGGAAAAGTAGTGGTAACAAGATTTAGCGACGGGGAATTTCAGCCTGCATTTGTTGAATCGGTTAGAGGCAGACGAATTTTTGTTGTGGGCTCTACGTTTCCAAATTCAGACAATTTAATGGAAATGCTTTTGATGCTTGATGCCGCAAAAAGAGCGTCAGCGCGTCATATTACAGCGGTAATCCCCTATTTTGGATGGGCGAGACAAGACAGAAAAGACCAGCCTCGGGTTGCTATTGGCGCAAAACTAGTGGCAAATCTTTTGCAAACTGCAGGAGCGACCAGAATTATTACTATGGACTTGCATGCAGATCAAATTCAGGGCTTCTTTGAAAAACCTGTAGATCATTTGTTTGCTTCAACCATATTTTTGCCTTACATTCATTCATTAAATCTGCAAAATTTAACGATTGCTTCTCCAGATATGGGCGGTTCAAAACGCGCCTATGCCTATTCTAAATTCTTACAAAGTGATGTAGTTATTTGTTATAAACAACGCGTAAAAGCAAATGAAATTGATAGCATGGAATTAATAGGTGACGTAAAAGACCGACACGTAATTATCGTAGATGATATGATTGATACAGGCGGAACTCTTGCCAAAGCCGCAGATGTTATGATTGAAAAAGGTGCACTAAGCGTGCGGGCAATTTGCACACATCCAATTTTATCAGGAAACGCCTATGAAAAAATTGAAAACTCTAAATTATTGGAGTTGATCGTTTCAGACACAATTCCATTAAAAAGAGAATCTTCTAAAATAAAAGTTGTAACTTGCGCCCCTTTATTCGCGGATGTTATGCATAAAGTGCAGGACAATACATCAATTAGCGGACAATTTTTAATGTAAATAATAATTAAATATAAATAAATGAAATCAATTACAATCAAAGGATCTAAAAGAGAAAGCGTAGGCAAAGTAGCTACTAAAGCCTTACGTAATGCTGAAAAGGTTCCTTGCGTATTATACGGAGGAGACAAGGCATTACACTTTTCAGCAGACGAAACTTCATTCAAAGACTTAGTGTACACTCCAAACGTTTATACTGCTAAGATTGAATTTGAAGGAAACAAATACAATGCAATTTTGAAAGACATTCAGTTTCACCCAGTATCTGATAAAATTTTGCATATCGATTTTTATCAGTTATTTGATGATAAAATGGTAACAATGGCAATACCTGTGAAGTTGCTTGGTTCAGCTCCAGGTATTCTTAAAGGTGGTTCACTTCGTTTTGCAAATCGTAAATTAAACGTTAGGGCTTTACCAAAAGATTTGCCTGACTTTATTGACGCCGATATTTCAAAATTATACATTGGTGATAAATTGTATGTTACTGAATTGGCCAATAAAAAATACAGTATTTTAAATCCTGAAAATACCGTAGTTGCGCAAGTTAGAACTTCTCGTAATGTTGCCAAAGCAGCAACTGAGGAAGAAGCTGCTGTAGTTAAAAAATAAACTTTTTAATTAAGTATGAAAAGCGTTGCAATAGCAGCGCTTTTTTATTTAATTAAACCCCCACTCTTTTTTATTACTTTTGCATGATGCAATTGTACAGATTAATAAAATTATTGTTTGGTTCAAAAAAGGAAGCCTCAGCATTAGATCCTATGAAAAAATATTTAATTGTTGGTTTAGGAAATATTGGAGAAAAGTATGCGGCGACCCGGCATAATATTGGTTTTAAAATTTTAGATGAAATTGCAGCAAAAGAAGCCATTTCTTTTGAAAGCGAAAAACTGGGTGCCATAACCACCTTTAGATTTAAAGGAAGAACTTTTATTTTGTTAAAACCTTCAACTTATATGAATTTAAGCGGTAAAGCCGTAAAATATTGGCTTACCAAAGAAAACATTCCCATTGAAAATTTATTGGTTATCTGTGACGACTTAAACCTCACTTTTGGCGCAATTCGGTTGAAGGCGAAAGGAAGCGATGGCGGGCATAATGGTTTGAAAGATATTACTGCCGTTTTACAAACCCAGGAATATGCACGATTTAGATTTGGCGTTGGATCAGAATTTTCTAAAGGCCGTCAAATAGATTTTGTTTTGGGCGAATGGGACAAAAATGAGTTAAAATCACTTCCTGAGCGTTTGGACAGGTCGGCAGAACTCGTTAAGTCTTTTGGCACCGCAGGATTAAACAACACCATGAACACGTTTAACGGAACCTAAAAACAATCACAATTCAAATAATATTTTGGTCGTTCCCCTACGGGTCAGGCTTTCACTACTCGCTTCCCGAAAAAATGGGAGAGCTCAAACATACCGTTCAATCCTTAACGCAATTAATAATATCCAATAAAAAAGTCTTCCTTTAGCAAGATTTAGATGGGATTTTGATCTGAAGCATACCACTCTGCATGGGAAGTTCCGGTTTCCTGTAATTTTAAGGAGTGCAGCTTGATGTTTGCAGGCAATCTGATTTTAATTTTTTCAGCAAAATCAACCAACATCATTTCACTGGTTGGCTGATAATCGACCAAAATAACGTTGTGATCTCTTTTTTCCAGTTCCCTTGCCAATTCAATATGTGGCGTATTTTTGTTAAAAACAGTCGCATGGTCAAATTTATTCACAATTTCCGACGAAACAATTTTTTTCAAATCCCCAAAATCAATCACCATTCCGTATTTCACATTGTTTGAATCCCCAATTGGCGTTCCTATTACAGTTACGGAAAGTTTATAACTGTGTCCATGTACATTTTTACATTTACCGTCATAACCATATAAGGCATGGCCGGTTTCAAAATTGAATTGTTTTGTAATTCTAATAATACTCATTTTGTTTCAAAATTTTAATTTCAATCGTCAAAATCCTTTCTGTTTTTGGCTTTGTGATACATAAAATAAGCCAAAATCACCAGTAAAACAAATGGCAAATAAGTGCCAATCATTAAACCAATTTCATAACCTTTATCCGGAGCGTTTTTAATTTTCTCTTCAACATTTATCTGTTGAAATAATGCGATAAAATTCAACAACATTCGTTACTTTTTAAATTTTAGCAAAGCGCTTTTTGTAGCTTCAGAAAGCACTAATTTACCACTTATTTTTGCTCTTTCTTCCAATAAAATATCCCAATTCTCAGTACCTTCCCACAATACTTTTTTCATTTCCTTTAAAGCTTCCGGATTGTATTGCGATAGCTTCAAAGCTAAATTGTCCACTTCTTTATCCATTTCTCCAATAGACTCAAAAACTTTAGCGAAAAGTCCTTTTTCTTTCGCCCAATAGGCATTTTGCCAGTTGGTTGCATCTATGGTCAATTCACTTAAAGCCGCCAAACCCATTTTACGTTCCACTGCCGGAGCAATTACAAACGGGCCAATGCCAATTGTAAATTCCGATAATTTTATGGAAGCCTGTTCCGTGGCAAAACAATAATCGCAGGCAGCTGCCAAACCTACGCCTCCACCAACAGCTTTTCCCTGAACACGTCCAATAATTAACTTTGAGCATTTTCGCATCGCATTAATCACATTGGCAAAGCCCAGAAAGAATTGTTTTCCAGCTTCAAAGTTTAAAATCGCGGTCAACTCATCAAAAGAAGCTCCTGCACAAAAAGTTTTTTCTGCTTCACTTTTTAGAATGATTACCTGAACAGTGTCATTGGCACTTAGTTCATTAAAAGAAATTGTTAACCTATTTAACAACTCGCCCGGAAGCGAATTGCTTGCCGGGTGCCCAAATTCTATGGTGGCAATATTATTTTGAATATGTGTATATAGACTTCCGTTGCTCATAATGTTCAAAGTTACGCGTTTTTGTGTAAATATTTCCTTCTAAATTTGACTACTAAAATTCCGGCTCTCATGAGCATCCATACCGTAAAAGCCATCCATATTGCATAAAGTTTTAAATTGTAATAATCGCCAATTAAAAGAACGGGAATAAATCCAAAAAAAGTAGCTGTCAATAATAAATTTCTAAGCGTTACGGCCTCTCCAAGGCCTTTAAATATGCCATCAAAAACAAAAGCAACCGCATTTATTGGCTGCATAATCAGCACTATCCAAAAAATGCCGTAAAAAGACTGCAATACAAGGATGTCTTTTGAAAAAAGTCGGCCTATCGAAAAGTAAAAAATGACACAAAATAGCGCAAGTATTATCGAAACAACAATTGAGTACCTGCTTACCTTGATGCTTAATCTCCATAGTTCTTTATAGTTTTTCTCTCCTAATAATTTACCTGAAACGATATTGCCAACGCTTGCATATCCATCAATAAAAAATGAAAAAAACAACCAAATTTGAAAAGCAATGGTTTGTGCCGCTATATAATTATTCCCATATTTTGTTGCATAGGCATTCGCCAGATACAACGCAATATTTAAAGCAAAAGCCCTTACCATTAAGTTTAAACTTAATGCTACTAAGTTTTTAATTTCCTTATTGAAGATAAACGAAAATTTTAAGTTAAAAGGTGTTTTTTTCAACAGTAATATTAATGCTAAAATTGCCATCACGGCTTGCGCAATAACACTTGCCCAGGCAGCCCCTATTACATTCATTGGGTTTATAAAACCATCTATCCCAAACACTAAAATAAAATCCAATCCAATGTTTAAAGCTGCGCCTATTATACTGATAATCATTGGCCAATACGTATTTTGCAAACCTCTAAAAACACCAAAAACCGAAAACACAAAAAGGGTTAACGGAAAGCCAATTGCCCGTATTTTAAAATAGTCAACAGCATAATTTAAAACAAGTCCGTCGGCGTTATAAAGCCTAAAAATTTCATCAACAAAAAGTACGGTAACAAAATATATGATTCCACTTAAAATTAAATTAATCGCAATAATTTGCGCAGGTAATGTGGCTATTTCATCCAACTTTTTAGCGCCTAAATATTTTGAAACGATGGCTGAAATTGCCGAACGTGTTTGGGCTAAAATCCAAATCATTGCCGAGATAAATGAACCGGCAATACCCACCGCTGCAAGTGCCTCGGTTGGATTTAAATGTAAATTTCCTACAATGGCAGTATCTGTTATTGAAAGCAAAGGTTCTGCAATACCCGAAATAATGGCAGGGATTGCCAATTTATTAATTCCTTTGAATGTTATATTCGATTTTTTATACATTTAAAACTTTCTCATAACAGTAAAATGGAAACTCGCTTTGGTTTGGAAAATAAATGCTTTCCAGTTTTATATAATTGCGCTTTTCATAAAACTTTTGATTTTTTTTATTTTTGCTGAATGTATCCAACCTAACGGAGTCATAGTTATTTTCCATGGCAAATTTCTCTGCAAAATCCATTAGCTTTTGCGCAAATCCCTTTCCCTGAAAATCTGGATGAATTGCCAAACGATGAATGTAAAGGTTTTTCTGATTTTTTGTGAGCCATTTTACAGATTCATATTCCGGATCTTCAATTTCTGTAAGAACAATTGAACCAACAATACCGGTTTCATTTTCTATTTTCCAAATTTGTTTAAATGCAATATCGCTACTTAAAATTTCTTTTGTAGGATAATTCTCAGACCATTGAAAAATACCTTGCTCAATTAAGTTTTTGGCACAACTTTTTACAACAGAAAACAACTGATCCAAATCCTGTTTTGAAGCTTTTTTAATAACCATTTTAATCAAAACTTTAAAAATAAGTGCTTATTTCTTAAGAATAAAACCAATACTCTTCTTTACTACTTTCTCCAAGTGAGAAGGCATTGTCGAACCTTCCCAGGGTTGTGTACATCCCAAGGGATGATTCATTCCTTCAACAATAACAAGTTCGCTTTTTGGGTTCCACAAATGTAAATTCTTAGCTTCTTCCGGCGGCACAACTTCATCATTTTCTCCTTGGATAATTAACTGCGGAATGTTCAAATTTTCAACAGCTTTTTTTATCGTCAAGCGTTCTTCATTTTCTTTAAAATTTTCATAAAACTGGTACAAGTGAGGCATTTTTTGATGGGTCCTTGTATTCAAAATATAAGAAATGCCTTGATTTTTCCAAGCTTCGAGCTGTTCCCCTTTTGGAAAACGAGCGCCAAAATCGGAAACGCCCGCCCAAGTGATCAATTTGGTTATTTTATTATTTTCTGAAGCCTTGAGTGCCACAATTCCTCCGCCTCTTGAATGTCCGATTAACGCAATATTTTCAACATCAATTTCATTTTTAAAATCGGGATTGGCTGTTACCCAATCAATAATATTTTCCAAATCGTTGAGTTCTTTTATAAAAGTATTGTCCCCAAAAGCGGCTAAATCTGGAAAATCTATTGGATTTTCAAGGGTTCCACCATTATGTGAAAAATTAAATTTCACAAAAAACAAGTTGTTATTGGCAAAAGTTTCTGCTGCCAAATCCCATGCGCCCCAATCTTTAAAGCCTTTATAGCCATGACAAAATATCACGAGTGGCTTTTTTGTGTTGTCTTTTAAATAAAACACATCGGTAACAATGGGTTTATTGTGGTGTGTGCTTTTTACGGGTATATTAATTTTTTTTTGCATTTTTTAATTTTTAAAATGGTAAATTTTGATTTTGAATAAATGGAATTTCGGGATTTAAAATTTCCTTGATCATTCTTTTTAATTCAATTAAAAACGGATCCATATTTTCTTGGGAAATAAAACTATCATTAGTGCCTCTTTTTTCTGAAAAATTCATTTTTAAAAAACCGCTGTTCAAATTTTTAAATGAAATAATTCCAGCTTCAACAGGTTTTGATAATTGGTTTTTATTTTCTTCTGAAAATAAAAAACTGTAGAGCATCACCTGCAACGCTTTGGTATATTTATAGTCTTCTCCCAAAACACTAAAATCGGTTATTTTTAAATCTTTGGCTTCCACTTTTCCTGTTTTGTAATCTATAATTCGGGTAACACCTTCCAATTCATCTATTCTGTCTGCAATTCCTTTTAATTTTACGGGAAAACTGATGCCTTCTATTGTTATTTCGGCGGACAATCTTTTTTCTAAAGCAATAATTTTTAGCTGTTTATTTTTATTGAGAAGTTGCAATTCCTGATTCAAAAACCGTTTGATATGATTTTTGCATACTTCAAAAATAAGTTTGTTTTTTCCCGGTTTCTATATTTCCGTTTTTGTAATATTTTTCAAAAAAACTGACCAGCAAATTATTTGTGTTTTTTTGCATTTCAGCAATATTTTCCCTGCTTAAAAATTGATTTAAAAATGGTTTGTACAATGCCTCCAGCACTTCGTGAATTACAGAGCCCATCGTATTTGCAGCGATGGTTTCCTCCACTTCATCTTCTTCATAAATTTCCAATATTCTTTGCTCATAAAAACGTATTGGATCATAAATATAGGTTGCCAGGGCCGATGGTGAAATACCTCTGGTGAAAACAGCCTGTAATTTTTGCATAATTTCAGGTGTTTTTTCTATTTGAAGGATTGGAAAATTGATATGCTGAACTTTAGGACTGATGATTGTTTTAGTAATCGTTGGATTATTGATTTCAAGCTGCGTTAAAAACCGACTTTTTTCACCTGAACCATAACCGTCAGATTCGGTATTATAAATCAAATATATGTTTTTTGCTCTTTGTAGCAACCTTTGAAAATGATAGGAAAAAATAGCGTCTTTTTCCTGATAGGTTGGCAATCCGAAATATTTTTTTACATCGTATGGTATAAATGAAAAATCGTTTTTTCCTCCAGGCAAAATCCCTTCATTTACCGAAGTGATAATAACTGTTTCAAAATCCAGAGCTCTGGTTTCAAGCATTCCCATCAATTGTAAACCCTGCAATGGTTCTCCTTGAAATGACAGTTTTTCGGTTCGCAAAATTTGAGTGTAAAATAAAGTCAGCGTTTTTAAATCGGTGATGTGGTTAAAAGCTACATTTAAGGTTTCCAATTGCTGAAAAACCGTAAAAAATCGATATAAATATTCCTTTTCAACACCTTCCGCATCGTTTTTAAGTTCCTTTAATAAATCAATGCATTGTTTAATAACCTTGTTTATGGAGGTCGAAAAATAAAATAATGAAAATATAGTTGAAAGCTGCACTACTTCAGTCGATGAAATATACTTTTTCAACATCTCAACCGATAAAAAGATGCTATTTTTACTTTTAATTTCAGCAATTAATTTCTGAAGAATTTCTCCATTTAATTTATTTAAAAAAGGATTATTTAACAGGCTTATAACGTCTTTATAGTAAAATTGATGATCTAACTCCTTATTAAATTTATGCTGGTTTAAATGCAGCTTAAAAAGCGCCTCAAACAAACCTGCCAATGGAATATCCTTTAGTGGATAACCCATAGTGATGTTAATATTATTTACATTGTTTGGAAGCGAATTTAAGGTGAGTGTAAGTAAATTTTCATCGGCCAGCACCAAAGCGGTTTTACTAAAATCCTCCATTTTAGCCAATAATTCTCCGGCATATTTAATTTGTGTGATGTTTTTGGGAGCGCCTATTAAATTGACGTTTTTAGCAATTGGCAACACATCGTTATCCCATAAAAACGGATTTTTTTGATAATATGCCCATTCCTTTTTGTATTTCCTCAAAAAAACACCTGCTTCATTAGAATTGTTGAAAAATGATTCATTGGCGTCCCAATAAACAGAAGCCAAGTTGTTGTTCAATAATTCCTGAAATATGGTTTCTTCAGCTCTGTTGAGCGCATTAAATCCAACAAAAACAATGTGATTATTTTTGTTGTTATTCATATAAAACTCTAAATTATTAGTAGCCTCTTTATAAATTAAGCCCTGATAACCAAATTTATTGGATTTAAGTTTTTCATAAAGTGCCTCATATAAAACAGCCAAATATTCAAAAAACTGAAGGTAGTTTACCGCCAATTTACTTGGTTTTTTGTTTTGAAACCACTCGTCTAACTTTTTTATATCTCTTAAATTAGAAAAAAACTGTTTAGAATTTACCAAATAGCTGTCAATTTCATTAAAATCATGCAAGGCAATTGTGGCCCATTGAGAAAATGCATCAAAAGATTCCCTATTTTCTTTCGGAATACTTTGCTGATAAATGATGTAAAATTCAAATAACAGCTGAGTAGCGTCAATAAGATTGATATCCGCCAGTTCCTGAATGTAATTCTCAATACTCACGATTTTTGGAAAGAAGGACGCATTTGGTATTTTTTGTATAATTTCTTCTTTTAAAAACACACAAGACCGTTGGCTTGGAAGCACGAATATTAAATTATTGAAACTTTTGTGTTTACAAATAACATCTTCAATAACTCTTGAAATAAATGATTTCATCTGATTTTTTTATTCCGTATAAAAATATAAAAGCCATTTCAATTGAGATGGCTTTTACAGGACTATTTTGATTATTTAAATTTTTAACGATTGGCTCTTTGGATTTGCCAAAAATACTTGTGGTATTCAACACTAATTTTTCAAAAAAAAATCGCCTAAAAATTAATTTTTAGGCGATTACTTCTTTTAAAAGAAGTTGTAAATTTCTTATTCTGCTAATTTAACTTCAGTACGTCTATTGTTTGCTCTAACGGCCGATGTATCGTTGGTATCAACTGGCATACTTTCTCCAAAAGCTTTTGTTGTTAATCTATCAGCATTAATACCATTCGCGACGAAATAATCTCTTACAGCACCCGCTCTTCTTTCAGATAATAATTGATTTGATTTATCTGTACCAACACTATCAGTATGTCCTTCTATTACAAAATCAGCATCCGGGTACTCTTTTAATATTTTCGTCATTGGCTCTAAAGTGCTGTAAGATTCTTGTTTGAAAGACCATTTAGCAGTATCAAACAAAATGGTTCTTCCATACTCGTTCAATTCATCCATAACCTCTTGACCTGGAATCACAGGACAACCATAATTTAAAGCTGGACCTTTTACAAATACGCATCTGTCAATTAAATCAATTACACCATCTCCATCAGAATCTTTAAATGGACAACCTGCATTTGTTCTTGGACCAGGAACATCTGGACAACCATCGTCTATATCTGCAGTTCCGTCTCCATCTCTATCTGGACAACCTTGTAACAGTTTTGAACCTGCAACTTCCGGACATCTGTCTTTGCTGTCTTGAACCCCATCTCCGTCTGTATCTGGACAACCATAAAATTCGGCTAAACCAGCAACATTTGGACATTCATCTCTTCAATCTCTAACACCGTCATTATCGGAATCTTGTGTGTCCTGGGCATTATTAGTAGTGTCACTAGTAGTGCGACAGGATACAATTAATAACAAAGCCAAAATGGCAATTTTTAAATGTTTCTTTTTTAGTAAGTTTAAATTTAGTGTTCTTTTTTGAATTAAGGAAAGTCAACAAAACTTCCAAGTTACTAACAAAAATAAAATGAAATTTGTACTTTTTTACAATTTTTTTATATCACTTAAAGTATTTTTCTCACTTTTGCAAATGCATTTATTGCTTTTTCCAAATGTTCTTTGGTATGTGCAGCGGAAACTTGGACTCTAATTCTTGCTTTTCCTTTTGGTACAAAAGGATAAAAGATTCCTATAACAGAAATACCTTCCTCCAACAACATATTGGCCATATCTTGAGATAGTTTGGCATCGTAGAGCATCATGGGAACTATGGTCAAATCTCCTTTTACGATATCAAATCCAGCTTTTATCATTCCTTCTTTAAAGTAATTGATATTCCACTCTAATTTATCTCTTAAAACAGTGTCGTTTGAAATCATTTCAAATACTTTTAGAGATGCACCCACAATTGCCGGGGACAATGAGTTTGAAAATAAATAAGGTCTTGAGTGTTGACACAGCAATTCAATAAGTTGTTTTTCCGAGGAATCCATGTCGTTATTTTCGTAGCGGTATCCCGAAGTTTTACACAAACGCACGCCATCAATAATAGAAGCATCGTTTAAAAAGTCTGAAATTATGGCATCTTCATCCGAAAAAAGAGGTTCAAAAACACCTCCGTTTGCATCAAAAGCCCCTCATATAAAACAGCCAAATATTCAAAAAACTGAAGTTAGTTTACCACCAATTTATTTGGTTTTTTATTTTGAAACCACTCGTCTAATTTTTTTTATATCTCTTAAATAAGAAAAAAACTGTTTAGAATTTACATAAATTGTTGCGGTATTCAACAATAATTTCCAAAAAAAAATCGCCTAAAAAATTAATTTTAGACGATTTTCATTTTATAACTTATAAAGTTTTATTTGATTACTTTTTTAATAAAGTTACTTCAGTACGTCTGT
>JGI1221J13441_10000588_pt1 | contig 16034 bp, 34 predicted proteins | sample LakVidmifraction_4_FD_13441 | JGI IMG/M metagenome (IMG submission 13441) | reverse complement strand
AAGGTGGTAACTCATGAATCGAGACAATAACGAGTTTGGTGACATCCTAGAGTATATGGGCCACCTACACTGCCATTACGTTGTGAAGGCTGATGGTTGCATCATGTTGAGAACAGACAGCCTCCCTGACGCTCTACGAGCGTTTAAAGCATGGACTGTACAATTGAGTGCTGCGCTGCCTAGTATGGGTGATAAGGTGACTATTGAGGTGCTACTATGAACTTGCTGATGAACACCGAAGTGTTGTGCTTTCTGACTATCCTGATGATTGTGTTGACACTGGTTGCAACAGGCTTCCTAGCCATCTTATATTCAGTGTGTGCTATTGGTTTTGTTGGGATTATCTGGCTGCACGAAATCAACGATGACCTTGACGATGTAGGCTTTTAGGCTTATACTTAACGAGTATGGGGGATAGAAATGGGAGCATGATTTATCGGACATTGGATATGGATAAACGAAGAAGATGGATGTTGCAAAAACACTGTAGATCAACACAGTGGATTGGGTAATGGTGGTGTAGAAATGGGTTATTTCCTGAATTCTTACGTTTCAAAAGATGAGTTATTAACTATGTTGGGGGTTATGAAAGATGTTAGGAAAAACAACAGTTGTGACCACATCGGAGCGACAATACAAGCTTGACACAATCGAACAACTGTGCTGTGACAGCGAACATCCAGCAGTAATTCAAAACTGGTCTATCGACAGTGGTAATTTTACAGAGTATGCGGTGCAAGGGGCTATCCTGAGTGTTGTGGTGCTCGAAGAATAATAGTGGGAGGATGGTAAATGATCGACGACACAAAGCCTGTTCAACGGCGACCTGTATCATACTTGTCAATGCACGACTTGCGAACACTTGGGTTTGATATATACCTACAAGAGTTCCCCAAGGAGAAGCCTGACGGAGAGACTGTGACAGCAGTTAGGGTGGTTAAGGTGATGAAGGATGGTAAGACATTCCCTAAGCACATGATGCTGGAGTTTCTGAAAGTGTTTGGCATAGATATAGACGAACGTGTGTGGGTTACACCTAAGAAGATGCATAGGTGTTTGTCACAGAAAGAGCCGGTGTATGACTATCGGTATATGGGGATGGAACGGTCTGACAAGGTGTGGTTGACATCTGGACGAGCCTCGACGGAAGTTATTATGTGGACAAGTAATATGGTTGATATGAGTCGTGTAGTGGATGATATGAAGCATGGGGGAGGTGATGAATGAGTAAGTATAGCCAAGATGTCCGAGAGGAAGTGTTTGCCTTGATGGAAGAAGGGTTGTCTGAACGAGCTACAGCAGCGTTGACAGGTATTCCACGTACAACCATTCAGGAGTGGCGGTATAAAAGTGAAGGCGCTTTTGAGGACGATAAACCAACTCTTAGTTGGGATCAGAAAGAGTGTAATTACACAACTGTGCAACGTAAAGTGTGCAACGATAGAATCCTTTTGATCTCAGACTTACACATTCCCTACCATCACAAAGATGCACTTCAGTTTCTACAGCATTTGAAAGATAAGTATCAGCCTACTAGGGTTATTTGTTTAGGTGATGAACTTGATAAACACGCATTAAGTTATCACGATAGTGATCCTGACCTTCCTTCGGCGGGTGATGAATTACGGAGAAGTACTCCTGTGATTAAGGAACTCTTTAAGATGTTCCCTGTGATGGATGTGTTGGAAAGCAACCACGGTAGTCTTGTTTGGCGAAAAGCGAAGACTCATGGTGTCCCCCGGCATTATTTGAAGAGTTATAATGAAGTTCTAGGGGTAGATGAAGGTTGGCAGTGGCATTTTGACATGACAATCAAACTCCCCACAGGTAACTATTGTTATCTACACCATGGTAAAAGTGCTGATGTCCTGAAACTGAGCCAGCAAATGGGAATGTCAGCCGTGCAAGGACACTTCCACGAGAAGTTCAAGATTGATTATTGGGGCAACCCTTTAGGTCTGTTCTGGGGACTACAGGCAGGTTGTCTGATAGATGATAGTAGTCTGGCATTCAGTTACAATAACGTCAATATCAAGCGTCCACTGGTTGGCACAGCAGCTATCATTGATGGAAAGCCTGTGTTGGAACCAATGGTTCTTGATAAGAATGGTGACTGGACTGGTGCCGGTAACTAACAATTCAGACCACCTTCAAATAAGATGGGATGCTCCACGTTCTAAGAGTGGTTCACAATGAGAAGCGCTTGTGCGAGAATGGGTTTAAATTATAAACAAGTTCACCACAAGATCAAAACCAAAGGTGAGACTTTAAAATCAATCTTTGGAGAAACCTTGCAAGATTACATAACACCTTATGTCAACTACGATATTATCAACGGGGAGAAAACATGACCAATCAGAACGAACCAGAAGTTGCACCAGAATCATATTGTCGCATCTCAGACGCTCTTGACATCCTATACAGTTGGGGTGTCCCGCGAGGTGGTCAGACAAAGAAGGCCAAGCGTAACGCTGTCAAGAACATCCGAGAGGAGCTACGTGAACTTTCAGAGGCTATTGACAATGATGACGTGGCGGAGCAGCTTGACGCTATTGCAGACATCATATTCGTGTCTCTGGACTATGCATATCGTAACAATCTGCCCATCGAAGAGGGTATGACGATGGTTAACCTGTCCAATAGCACCAAGACACTGTGGGGAGACCATCTAAATAACTGTCAAGATTCCATCAAAGCACTTGAGGCTAAGGGGTATGAGGGACTGACCACAACACTTGTAACTTATACAGGTGGTGAAACATCTGGTTCGATTATGGACAAGGACTTGAAGGTGCGGAAGCCTTTACACTTTGTTGAGCCAATGATTCGAGAACTATTGGAAGGAGGTTCGGATGAAGGAAAGTAAGAAGTTCTTGCTATTCAGCCTAACATTGATTATAGTGGGTATCCTGTTGATACTAGCAGGCAACCCATACACCTTCACACTGGCCTGTATGTCGTTCATTGGGGCAGGAGGTTGCTGGAATCAGAGCTTGGAAGAACTCCGAATGGAAGATTATGAGCAGTCTATTGTGAATGGTGAAGTGGAAGAGAGTGTATCTGTTGACTTGGATGAGATTGCAGATGAGGATAAGGAAGTGCTTGAGCGCGTTTTAGGTATGAACTTTGACAAACTTAAAGAAGGAGAATCTGAATGAGTGAACATGTGGTGAACCTGAAAGACCTGAAGAAGTATGCAATTGAGTATTCTGACGCTAAGATCGAACAGGATGCACAGGCTGACGTAATGAAGTCAGTGGTAGAATCTGCCAGTGAGAAGCTAGGGGTAGACAAGGCGAAGTTTCGGGAGTATGCTGTGTTGTACTACCTAAAGCATTATGATGGTGAGAAGTTTACCAAGCAGGTTGAGAAGATTGACTCTATTGAGATTATTAATAGTTTGTAAGGAGGATTGATATGTACGAATACCCGCACGAACTGACTGAATACCTGACAGAACAAGAGTCCGAAGGGTCTGAGATATTTACGACACAATCTGAAGATGGTACGATCTGGATTATTAAACCCAATGGTCTGGAGAAATGGTATATTCTGATTGCATGGAACGCTGGATCGAGAACCTTCAACCTGGTTAATTTAAGTGGGAAATCCGTGTCCAGGATGAAAGCAATCTTTATCGAAGATAGGGTGTGATAGTATGAGCCTATCCAAAGAAGAGTTTATCAAGCTAGGTGAAGCTGTCCAAACCATTGAGAGTGTTCTTGGTGACTTGACACTTGCTGGCGCTGTGAGTCTCCTTGCTGGAATCAAAGCCGGTGGTGATGTAGCGACAGATTTGATTTACAGTAAACTAGAGGAGATTGAGGCCAGTTGTGATTGAACCTCGTGTCTACAAATGCGAGCAGGGGTATCTTGACTTAATGTCAGATATTCTTGCCATTGAAACCGAATATCCTGATCGTACAGGTGTTGGATGCAAGAAAGTGTTTGGTGCATCCCTTATGTTTGATCTGAGAGAATCTTTCCCTCGGACAAATGTACGCAAGACACCTTTACGGTTTGCCTTTGAGGAGTGGATGTTCTTCATGCGAGGCCAGACAGACACAGCCTTGCTTGAAAGTAAAGGTATCAATATATGGAAAGGTAACACAAGCAGAGAGTTCCTTGACGAGAGAGGCATGACTGGTTATCACGAAGGAGAGATGGGGAAAGCCTATGGGTGGCAGTTTCGTAACTTCGGAAGTCACCATAATGGCGAAGGTGTTGACCAGTTGACAGAATTGTATGACAACTTGCGCGACAACCCATTCAGTCGTAGGCACTATGTGACGTTCTGGAATCCTGCAATGGATGACCACATGGCTCTACTGCCTTGCTTCCACTCTCACCAGTTCCATTGTGAGAAGACTGACAAAGGTGTTACATTGCACTTAAAAGTGTTCAGCAGATCGTCAGACGTATTGTTTGGACTACCATTTAACTATATGCAATACGGATTCTACTTACAAGTGATGGCTCAGGCTTTTGGATATACAGCAGGTGTATTGTTAGTGTCAATGACAGATAGTCACGTTTACAGTAACCAATATGAGTATGCACAGGAAACTGTAGAGCGTGAAATACACCCTCAGCAGAAGCGCCGGGTATTGTTCCATAAGGAATTGAACAGTCTTGACGACATTCTCAGTATGCAATGGGAAGATGTGCGAGACGAAGGTGGTATGGTTAATGTCCAAGAGTATAAGTCTGCCAAGCCCAAGATGGCTGTCTGACGTGTATTGATAGAATTTATTGGTAAGATAATAGGGTGACTGATACAATAGGTTTGTTGCAGAGAGTAAACCAATAGAATAAGAGCTAAAAGATAAACTAAATACATCAATGTGAGGAATAATATGCCCGGCCCAAAATTGCCTATAAGTGAAGAAATTCATAAGATGAAGTACAGAGCAGAAGGAGAAACCTTCGTAGACTCTGTTAACAGAGTGTCAAGCACATTAGCAGATAATGATACACACAGAAAAGCTTTAACAAGTATTCTGGAAGAGCAAAGGTTCATGCCAGCAGGCCGTGTACAGTCTGCTATAGGTAGTGTAAGAAAGGCTACACCATATAACTGCTTTGTATCGGGTGTTATCAGAGATTCTTTTGACGACATAATGGATAAAGCTAAAGAAGCTGGCGTAACGATGCGCCTTGGTGGGGGTATTGGGTACGACTTCAGTACACTGCGCCCTAAAGGAGCGCTAATTAAGTCACAAGGGAGCCAATCATCAGGCCCTGTATCCTTCATGGATATCTTCAATGCCATCTGTGGTACAGTAGCATCTGCCGGGCACCGTAGGGGCGCTCAAATGGGTGTACTACGGGTGGATCATCCCGATATCCTTGAGTTCATTCACGCTAAACGGAACGATACTCGATTAACTAGGTTCAACATCAGTGTTGGTTGTACAGACAAGTTTATGGAAGCTGTTAAGAACGATACAGACTTTGAGTTGGTGTTTGAGGGTGTTACTTACGAGGTAGTTCGTGCCTTAGACCTCTGGAATGACATCATGAGAAGTACATGGGATTGGGCAGAGCCCGGTGTACTGTTCATTGATCGCATTAACTACATGAATAACCTGTGGTACTGTGAGGAATTAGCAGCGTCAAATCCGTGTGGTTTACACTAAAACTGTTCGCCTCACGTAAAACATTTCGTGAATTGCTGGAAACCGTACAGGTAATCAGCAGCCTAGCCTAGATATAGGAAGGTTCAGAGACTACAGGTAAACTAAGGAAACAACTTCTAATGAAATTGTTAACAGCTAAAGAAATCAAGAAGATAGTTATTGGAGTGGTTTTGTCCGACGGTCATATAGATGTAAAAGGTCAGAGGTTCGACTTCTACTCCAAAGAAGAAGAGTATGCTAAATACGTTTATAATGTTATCTCTCAGATAACGGGCATGTATGTGACCTTTAAAGTGAAGCACGATAAGAGAGGTTATACTGGGTACAGGGTATTAACCAGAAAACATGCTTACTGGAAAAACTTGGGTGGCAAGTTCTACAATGGTCGCAAAGAGATTAACATTTACACATCAAAACGTATTGATGCGGAAGCCCTAGCTCATATCTGGATGTGTGATGGTTACTTAGAACACGCTAAGAACCATAAACTAGATAAGGTGCAGAATGTCGGTTGGCTATGTTTGGAAGCCTTTCCAGCACAAGAGTTAGAACTACTTCAGAGACAGATGGAAACTATGGGTATTGGGTCTTCGCTAGTAAGGAAGCCTTGGGGTTTTGGCTACCGTATCCGCATAGGTGGGGAGTCTTTACAGAAGATGGTATCCACAGTGTACCCGTATATTCTTGATTGCTTTAAACATAAGGCTATTCTTTTCTATAAGACAGAAAAGCCAGTGCTGATGAGTTTACCGAGCGCGAAACAATACGTGGAGTTTTACTCCTGTGTTGAAGATATAGTCCGACACCCTACGAAAGTAGGGAGAACATAATGGAACAGCCACTTCCGCCTTATGGAGCCTGTTTACTAGGAAGCTTCAACTTAGTTAAATACATCAAAGATAACGATATTGACTACGTACAGCTTGTACAGGATATACCTAGTGTAGTTAGGGCTATGGATAACGTAGTGGACGAGGCTATATATCCATTACCCCAGCAAGAGGTAGAAGCTAAGAATAAACGCCGTATGGGGCTAGGCGTCACCGGCTTTGCTAATGCCCTAGAGAAGATTGGATTTGAGTATGGTACAGATGCTTTCCTTGATGAAGGATCTAAGATTCTTGAAACTCTCAAAGAGGGATGCTACCAAGCAAGTGCTTACCTAGCTAAGGAGAAAGGGGCGTTCCCTTTGTTTGATGATAGGTACTTAAGTAGTAAGTTCATCCAATCCCTAACACAAGAGACTCAATACTTAATTAAGAAGTATGGTATCCGTAACAGTCACTTGATTAGCATAGCCCCTACAGGTACTATTTCTCTTAGTGCTGATAATGTAAGCTCGGGAATTGAGCCTGTGTTCACACACTCTTTCACACGAACTATTCAAACCTTTGAAGGGCCAAGACACGAGGAAGTATCTGACTTCGCTTACAGAGAGTGGGGGGTGCTTGGTAAGAAGGCCAGTGAGGTTCCTGTAGAGGATCATGTCAAGGTTCTCTGTATGGCACAGAAACACGTCGATAGCGCCTGTAGTAAGACTTGTAATGTAGGAGACGATGTTACGTGGGATAGGTTCAAAGATGTGTATATGCAGGCGTATGATCAAGGTGCGAAGGGATGTACTACGTTCAGAGCAGCAGGTAAACGATATGGTATCCTTAATGAAACAGAAAAGGAATACGTAGATGATGAAGATCAAGTTCAAACATGTAGCATTGATACTACAACCGGACAACCTACGTGCAGCTAAGGGGGGATGACAAGGTACACTGCCTTAGATGTGATGACCTAATTAAATCAATGCACAGACATGACTTTGTAACATGTAAATGTGGGAAGGTATCAATGGGGTGCTGTACATACTAACTAAGAGTTACAGGAAAGCATAGTGACTGGAAGTTTGTACAAGAAGAGGACATCACTCAGTATCGTGTCAATGTTATGCGACGAGACGATGAGGGCCAAGAGTTTGACTTTAATTTCTAAGGAGGTGCTGTGTACGTAGTTTACGGAAAACCTGATTGCAAATACTGTGAGTATGCCAAGGCTGCTCTGAGTGGTGAAACATTTGAGTATATTGACATAACTGTAAATAGTGAGATTCTGCGGTCATTAAAGAAGCAGGGTTTCAAGTCAGTCCCACAGATTTATTACAACGGTAGTCACATTGGTGGCTATGACAACCTATTAGTTCACTTAGAAGGGGAGTAAGATATATGAGTATTGATTATTTTATCCACGAAGACCATATTAGCTCGTATACGATCAACGCATTCACTCAAGCTGTTGTTGAGGCAACCAAGCAAGGGTATCTCATAGACTATGATTCATCCAGACGTATTGGATCATCTTTCTGTGTAAACTTCAAAGTGGAGGATCGTTCTGTTGAAACCGAAGAAGCGCCAGCAAGTGAGGAAGCAAAGAATGTCCCGTCAGAGGCGTCTGAGGAGCCTACAGGGGCCAGTGAGCCAAAAGGCGACCTTGGGTACGAGCAACCAGCAGGAAGCAGCCTAGAGTGTCCTACACTAGCTCAGATCGAAGATGCTAAAGACTCCATGAAGGCGTTGAATGATCTTGCTGAACCATTCGACATCACAGGCAAGAGTAAGAAAGAGCTTGCTAGTAAACTTCGAGAGTTTGTAGCAGAATAATCCAAAAGGAGAAACGGCAGATGTCTTTCAAGAATAAGCATTTTGAAATCGAAGTTCAGAGCGACTCGTTTTCCCGAACCATTATTCGTAATTATGCTGATGGGCATGTGGAAATCGTAACGCAAACATTCGAAGGCGGAAGTAGGGTGTGTTGGGGGGATACTTCCGTGACAAACACCTTCAGTAAAGATGACTTAAAAGCTCTGACTGACGCAATCAATGTTGTTCAGACGCTCATAGGTTAATCCAAAAGGAGAAACGGCAGATGAATATAGGAATGATGATGCAGGCATTGTCTAAGAATAAGATTGGACAGTCCTCTACGTCTGTCGTCTTCTCCACACCACAAGCGGAGTTCTTCATAGAGGTGCTTGATGCTGACGAATATCAACGTCTGTATGATTCTGCTGGAATTGTGAATGTGACATGTGCTATGCTTACAGACGAGGTGGCAATGGACGTTACGTTCACAGTGGTATCGGATGAAGGCAGTTTCCAGTTGACGGGGTTTTGAAGATGAGCAGAACACACCACCATAAAAGTCAGAAGTTCTTACATTGCGGGCGCGACTTATGGAGCCGTAGGCCAAATAGTCAAGCTTGTTACAATTCAGAGAGTCGTAAGATCACAATCAGGAAAGAGCGTATGCGAGACAGGAATCTTGAGCACAATGCTATGAAAGGTGAGGATGTACGAGGTGCGTTCTCGGGTGAATAGATAAAGGAGTGTTGATATGACAAAGAAAGTGTGGAAAGCGTGGTGTAAATCCCACAACCCTGAAGGGATGGGATATTGGAAAGGGGATAATGGGTTTGAGAGTGCTTTGATTGAGTTGTCTAACGTGAGTAGGACTAACGGAATGTGTACGGCAACACATTTCCGTCATGCTACTGAACAGGAACTTTCATCTCAAACATCATCCGGTGCAATCAAGTCAGACGGAGGCAGTAGCTCTTACTACGACATCAGCATTCCCAAATGGCTTATGGACAAGTTAAAGAATCGCACGTATTATGAAGGCGATGGTGTAGCCTTTATGAAAACAGAAGAGTTGATTGAAGTGTTAGGCAGTGACTTTGATGAAGGCAATGTTCTCAAATGTCTTATCCGTATCAACTCTCTGAAGAATGGTGTAGGCAAGGAGGGGAACGATGTCAACTATGATACAAACAAGATTAAGTATTCTGCTGATCGGATTGCTGAACGGTGGTGTCGATGAAGAAGGGTAAATATGACCATCTATACATGGACATCGCTGTACGAACCTCACAGGAGAGTATGTGTCCTCGTAAACAGGTGGGATGTTGCATCTTGTTACAATCAGGTGCCTTGTCCGTAGGATTCAATGGTAAGGCTTCTGGAGGGCCTAACGAGTGGGAGTATTGTGAACAAGGAGACCCCGAAGTTGTTCACGCAGAACTCAACAGTCTTGGTCACTTGTTGGAACAAGGTGTCAGTGCTAAAGGCGCTACAGTGTACAACACACTATCCCCCTGTTTGGAATGCAGCAAGCTGTTAGTCAGAGCTAAGGGGGATAGTGTGGTGTATTCAGAAGAATACAGGTGTACGAAAGGTCTTGACTATTTGAAGCGTTATGGTGTTGATGTTGAACAACTAAAATAAGGAGAGTTCTACATGGCTAAGCAGAACAGACAGAAGGTCATCGACAAGCGTTGGGACAAGAAGAAGGCGGGAGGTAGGGTTGTACGTAAAGATGAGGCTTATGTAGCACCTCCTGTGCAAGCGCTGAATCCCACACAGAAGCTGTTTCTGAAAGAGCTACGCGAGAAACCTGTGGTTATCTTCTCAGCACCAGCGGGAAGTGGTAAGAGTCACTTGACAATGTGCGAGGTGACTGACTGGATCAAGAAGGATACAGGCTATAACAAGCTCACCTTGACACGTCCCACTGTGGGCATGGGTAAGTCCTTGGGGCTGCTTCCCGGTGATCTGAAGGAGAAGTATGAACCATATCTAATGCCTATGATTGAAGTTATCAAGGATCGTTATGGTACAGGCTTCTACGATACAGGGATTGATAACGGTGTTATCGAACTATGCGCCTTGGAACATATCCGGGGACGTAACTTTGATCAGCTTGTTGTCATCGACGAAGGTCAGTTGCTACAACCCAACGAGATGTACACTTTAATCTCCCGTATGGCTGATGGTGGTAAGTTGATTATTCTTGGGGACAGCACTCAGCGTGACCATCAAGGTATGGATGGAATCACTTGGCTGCTCAACTTTGTAGACAGACATGATTTGTCTCACATTATAGGATATATAGAAGGTACGAGTGACGACATTGAACGAGGCGATGTCTGCAAGGCTATTGTCAAGGCCATGGAGATTGACCGTAAGAATATCGAGGGACTATGAACAGCTTTCAAGTTATCCCCATTATCCTACAGTTCCAAACAAACCTATCTTCCTTCACAATCGGAATAGGTGTTATCAACAATCCAGCGACAAGTTCAGCAAGTGCTCTCTTCCATCTGGGCTATTGTCAAGAGTCTGGTCTATCTTTCGACCTGTTCTACCTACAAGGATTGATGGATAAATACTCAGACTAAACTCACCAAGGGGACTACCTGTGTAGTCCCCTAGTATATTCTGCTTCACCATCAGATTGCACAACAGCAGTCAACATGTCCCCTCTATTTCCCCCTAGCCTCTTATGGCTAATATGTATCCACTCCACACCATTCTTCACCTCATAGATCAACTGGTCAAAGTCCAACCCACTTCCCTCTATAATCCACATGCACGTCTCGTACACATCCTCTCCTGGCACTGTGAAATCACATGCTTCCCCTTTTGAATGCTGTGACGTGACACTCCCACCTATAGCAGAGTTTAGCTGCCCACTCCGATACCCACTTGTAATAATCACACCCTTGTGGTAATGTTCCCTTATTGGTTGCATAATGTTGATGGACAAAGCTGTCAGAGCCACCAGATGCTCCCTGTTGGGAGTGTTGCTAATACCTCGCCTGTTTGCTGTATCACTGAATAGGAATTCAGACAGAGTGAAGTTCTTGGATAGTTTCATAAATACCTCTTGCTTCGTGTTGCGTGTATGCGTATAGTTTGAAAGTGTAGGATCCCCTACAGGACAATAGGATTGTATCACAAATGAATAAAATAAGATTGACATGAGGGATAAATTATGAATCAGGCATTAGTGTCTAAGTATGATGAACACGGAGAAGTGTCCAGAGGGTTTGCAAAGGTGTTGTCTGCCTTGCAATCCTATGAAGCAACTATGGATGTCTTCAACCATCATGTAGTTCGCTGTTGGAAGCGTGAGTTGTTAGAGTCTTCTGAACCTAACTGGTGGCAGAAGGTTGTGGGTTATACCAAGGAGGATGTGTTGTGTAGATACAACCTGAGAGCATCGACGTTGAGAACACTTTCTGTAAAATGCAAGAAAGGTACGTTGAAACATAACACTCAATGGTGGCAACACCTAGAAGGTGTTGCGTTTGGGGATAAAGTGGAAGTGGCACGTTGGTATGTCATATACGACAATCTTCGCAACGTAATTCGCAATGGCGAGGCGTTCATGTTAGATGCCAACACTTGTCGGTTCATCAACAGGATGGTTACACACACGAGTATTTTCAAATAGGAGAGCATGGTGGAATTAATTGGCGAACTTATCGAAGCTTTGTATGACCACGAGGCTCGGACAGGGAAGCATGTCAAGAAGATACGCATCCATAGAGCAATTTGGGAGCGTATGTCGGATGAGAGGAGAAATCTCACTATTAAGACGGATGTTGTAGAAGGTGGAGTCTTGTCATTCCACGGAGCAAGTGTTAGTCTGGTTGAACATGAGGATGATCCGTCTGAGTTCTTCAGGTGGTCTCTCATAGGAGGCCCATAGGAGAGTTACAAGGCTGTTTGAATAGGAGGCACTAGGGTAGCCTAGCTAATACGCTTAAAAGCTACTGTAGGCGACGAGAGGACGGTTTAAAGGCTTGTATGTCAACAATGACGGAGGATGTTATGAAAGACGAGATGGATTACCTGAAGTGTGTTTATATTAATGACAGTGATTTGCATGATGAGTTTCACAAAGGGGGTGTGTATAAAATTCAAGGCAATGAAGGAATGCGTCACCTACTTTATGGTAATGATGACTTTATATGGTTTGTTAACCATCACACATTAGAATTCTCAGGAAGCCCTGAGCAAGGTAAGTTTGTGTATTGTGATGAACACGGCAATGAACAGCGTAATTATCCCACTGGTCAAACCAACGAGGACTATGTGTCAACAGAAGGTGAGGAGGAAGTGTACAAGAAGATGGAGCAAATTCAAGAGAGTGAGTTTATTGATGACATGTCTGCTGCCCATCATATTGCGGGCATTCAGAAGTTCTTACGACAGACAGACTCGGGTATTGAACTAGCTATCACAGGGGAGCGCATCGCAGCGTTGGATGAGGATTGTAACAATTACCAAACGAAGCAAGGAGGTGTTGGTACACTGATTGACTTCATCCGAACCAAGGGTAAGCTGGAGAATCTGAAAGGGTTGATGGAACAATGATTCCTGTCAAGCCTGTGTGGTGTGTTCAGCGCAAGATAGGTTGGTACTTAGTCATATCGCGTGTTGGCGAATACGAATATAGTACTTTCGTAGACTCTTACACATACCTTACGTCACAAGATAGGACACTGTTGGTCATAGATTGTATTGAGAAGAACTACTTCTTTATGAAACAGGAGGATGACTTGTGACAGACATTAAGGATTTAACAAGCAATCTCAGTAAGTTTACGCGGCTCATTGTAGACACAGATGATTGTAGAGATCGTCTACTCCACATTCTTAAGATCATGGTTCAAATTGAGGATGAATTAGATTTTGAAAGTGGTTTAAGTGCTGTCTTACAGGACATGTGTGTTGATGTGAGATGGGATATGTGTGCTGGGTTTGTAAGGATTGGTCTTACTGCGTATGATTCTTGCGGCGATGGTTATAATATATATGAGCCCGCAACCATTCCCTTCGGCTATCTGGGCATGAATGATGAGAACATCAGGCAAGAGTATACGGAAGTTATTCTTGATCAGAAGCATCTTGTAATACAGCGTGAAATAACTTTGTTGGAGCAAGATGCTGAATGTCACTGGATACACACTTGTAAAGAAGGAGGGTTTATATGGCAACTGTGACTGAACGTAAAGGAGATGTGGTTAGCGCCTTCCACAACAAAGAGTTTGATGTATTTATGCACCAAGCAAACTGTCAGTGTGTATTTGGCGCAGGCGTTGCTCGTCAAGTGAAAGTAGAGATTCCTGAGTTGTATGATGTGGATCAGAACACCAAAGCTATGACGCCTGGTGACAAGCTAGGACGTTATACAGCGTATAGCTTTGGTGGCAAGACTGATGAGTTTCCCATAGCTGTCAACCTATATGGTCAACTACATTATGGTCGTGGTGCGCGACACACAAACTACGCTGCTCTCACAATAGCACTGCTGAACGCCTGTGGATTCATCCTAGATGGGGTTGCCTTTAGTAAGACAGTTAAAGTGTGTTGTCCCAAACTTGGTTGTGGACTCGGAGGTGCTGATTGGAAGATTGTCAAGGAGATTCTTGAGTTCTGTCCAGATCAGATTGAGTTCACTGTGTTTGAATTATAGGAGAGTGTGTGGACATAACTAATGCTTCCCTAGCTGGAAAGTTCTCAGTGTTTATGATGAGCAGCTACCTTTATTATATCCGCTTCATGCCTATACTCTATGACAGAGAGTATGATATGATAGCTTCTGAACTGTTGAGTAAGTGGGATGACTTCGACCACATGCATAAACATCTTGTCACGAAAGAGGACTTGAGTGCTGGTACATTGTTTAGCCTGAGCGATGAGGATTATCCTAACATTGTTAAAGGTGCAGCAGACATGTGGCTTAGAGAGAATGAAATTGGCAAAGTGGCAGGAGACTAATTATGAATCTGGATTATAAGTATTTTGAACGTATATGTGAACGAGGAGATGGTGGTCATCGTCAACTGTTTGACCTAGTTATACTCCTTATTGATCAGAAGAGAGTGTTGCATTTCAAAATTGATGATTTGATCGAAGAGTTGGCTGTACTGCATCAAGACAGCAGGGAGTTGACTGAGACCTTGGAACATGAGAATATGTCTTTGCTGGAGTCAACAGCGCTGTGTTCTTGTAAAGGAGATTAGTTATGACAAAGTTGTCTGAAGATTTAGCAAAGTGGTGGGGTAGCAATAACCCTAGTGATACGAAAGTGGGATGGTTTGTCATAGGAGTTTGTGATCTGGAGTGTCAATTGTCATTTGAACGAGATCGGCATTCTGATCTCGTCAGAGAGCTAGAAGACCTTGAACAGAAAGTGTTGGAACTGGCTGTTGAGATTAAGGGTAAGATTATTCGTCAGTCTAGCAACCATCCACAGGAGGATGACACATGAGAGCAAGAGATTTAGTTGTAGATGAGCATTACAGGCACAAAAACCAACCTATTTATTGTTGGGCAAAAGTGATCAAGGTGTTGGGGCCAAAAGAAGGTGAGAACCCACACAATAGGATTATTGTCAAGTGTGAGTATTCTATGAGGAAGAATGATGGCTTCGGTCTCATTAAATACTTCAAACCTTCGGATTTAGTGAAAACTGTGTGAATAATCACAAGTTCTTCGCAGGCATAGGCTCTCGTGCCACACCACCAGACATCCTTCATCGGATGCCGGGGATAAGCAAGGTGTTATACCTCAGAGGGTATTGTCTGCGATCTGGGAGGTGAAGATGGATGGAGTTTGCTGAAGAGTTATATTAAGGCTTTACACAAATAGAAGGATTATATGAACAGTACAATAGAACGCATGTGCAAGTTGATTGTCAGGTGCCCCGATGATGAGGATAGACGTATCGCACTATCCCTACTCGAAGGTGCACGCTTGAATGCTACAGTGGTTGATGAGCCAGTTGTGTGCCGTGCATACATCATTGTCATCAAAGAACACCTGTTGACACACGACATCCTAGATTTTGAATGTCTGGCAGATGTGTATTGGACGGAAACTGAGACAGAAAGAGAACCTGGTGCTTGGTAATTATAATTAAGAAGGAGAGATGTATGGAGAAGCAAGTTGAGATTAGCAATGATGGGGATGCTCATATAATTGGGATTTCAAGGCATGACGGATGGCTTCACGCAGAGGATCAAAACAAGAATGTGCTGTCTGTTAATGTTGTCAGTCTAACTGATGTGGGAGACTATCTGAGCAGAGATGCCTTGATGCAGATTCTACGTGAGATGGATCAGTATGAGCGGGAAGTGACGGGTGTGAGCATACATACAGACAGTGTCATAGAGATACATCATGAAGCGGAGCCTGATGAAGAGACAGACACTCCTTTAAGTATCCACCATACACATAAAGGAGGCATTGGTGCATTTAAAGACGCTGGGTGGTCTTATAACGATGTGCCCCATCAACCCTTCAACGTGTACATTGTACGGAGTGCTATGGGGTTTGATGGCAACTGTCTACACTCTACATTTCTCACCATCGAAAATGCTGAACAGTGGGTGCAAGAGTATACAGAGCAAGCAGGTATCCTTGTAGAGGATAGTATTGAGATTATTAAGATGGGTGTTGGTGGTGGAGAGGGTGAAGGGACTAAAGTGGTCAGGCGGTATCGTAGGAAACAGGTTTGGTTGGAGGATAATTCTAATGAAGTTTAAAAAGTACAG
>JGI1221J13441_10000585_pt1 | contig 16067 bp, 14 predicted proteins | sample LakVidmifraction_4_FD_13441 | JGI IMG/M metagenome (IMG submission 13441) | reverse complement strand
TAAGGCGTTGGCCATACCACTGAGTTTGAGTTGACGAAGCTGAGTTATCGTTTGTTCTAACATAGAATTTCCTTACCTTAATGGAAGCTTTTAGGACCACGTGTTACCAGCAATAACCGCGGTATTGCGCATGAAAATGGGGCTATTGAGAGCCCTCATGGGCACCTTAAATCGCAACTGGAGCAAGCATTAAAAATCCGTGGTAGTTATGACTTTCAGACAAGAGAAGTCTACGAATCGTTTGTTGCCGATATTGTTGCTCGCCGTAATCGCCTTGTAAGTGATAAATACGCAGTAGAGCAGCGACAATTACATGCTTTACCAAAGACGATGAGCGTCAGTTACACCGAGCATTATCTAACGGTGTCACGTACGAGTACTGTTTCATTGAAACGTGTTACCTATAGCGTCCCGTCACGCCTTATTGGTAGCCGATTACTTGTGCGTTTATATGACAACCGTTTAGAGCTGCGCTATGGCAGCGATTTAGTTCAAACGTTAGCGCGTGTCTATGCTTCTAAAGGGTGCCGTGCACGTAATATTAGTTACTTGCATGTTATTGACGCACTGGTTAAAAAACCATTGGCATTTCGCTACTCACAACTACGTGACGACTTACTTCCAAGCGACAATTACAAAGCTATTTGGGAATACGTTAATGCCCACCTTTTAGCGGATGAAGCGAGCTATTACATGGTGAAATTGCTCCATTTAGCGAAGCAAAGTGGGTGTGAACGTCAATTAGGACGATTTGTAGCATCGTCAATTACTCAGCGACAATTACCGGCCATCCGAGAATGTGAAGCGCAATTTTTAGTGATTGCATCAAACATACCCACAATAACAATAAAGCAACACAGCTTGAGCGCTTATAGCAGCATGATACCGGGAGGTCTACATGGATAACTTCACGGCCTCTTTACCTTTAATGCTGAAACAATTAAAACTTAGCACCATGCTTCAACAGTGGAATACCCTGGGCAAAAAAGCGATAGAAGAACAATGGAGCCCACAGCAATACTTGTCTGAGCTGTGCCATATTGAACTTGCGACACGCGATGACAAACGCCTTCAGCGGCTTTTAAAAGATGCAAAATTGCCAGTGGGTAAACACCTTAGCAGCTTCGACTTTACCCTTGTTGATGGGGTTAGTAAGCCCCTTGTTGCTGATTTAATAAATCAGCCGGATTGGTTGAAGCACGGTGGCAATATATTGTTATTTGGCGCCAGTGGTCTTGGTAAAACGCATATCGCCAGTAGCATCGGTTATGGCCTTATCGAGCAGGGCCATAAAGTTAAGTTTGTTGCCGCGTCAGCGATTGTTCAACAACTCCAGCAAGCAAAGCGACACTTACGCTTGCAAGATGAGCTTGTAAAGCTCGATAAATACAGCTTATTAATCGTTGATGACGTTGGTTACGTTCGAAAAACTGAACAGGAAACGAGCGTGCTGTTTGAATTGATAGCCCATCGCTATGAGCGACACAGCATGATCATCACATCAAACAAATCATTCGAACAATGGGATGAACTATTTGATGATTCAACGATGACTGTCGCGGCAATAGATCGCTTGGTTCATCATGCAACGATTATTCATTGCGAAGGTGAAAGTTACCGACGCAAAACAGCGCTCAATAAGAGCAAATAAAATTCGGCGTCAACCGGCCAAGATAATTGACGCGGAACCGGCCAAGTTAATTGACGCTAGATAGATAAAACGTGAACTCGGTTACGAGTGGTATTAAGCTTTGATCGGCAAAATCATTAAGAGCATAAAAGTGATCATTTACAAGTGATTTTAGTGATCAAAGCTGGAGAGAATATGCAGCTACCTTGGAATGTTAATCAAGGCTAGATGCATTTGCTCAGACGCTTATGTAATACCAGCACACTTATGAAGTTGGGCAGCATGTGTTCGGCATCGTTTTTCTTTCGGTATAAACCGCAAAGGCCAATGACCTTGTGGTGCATGATTATATTTCTACTTGCTAACAGCACCGAGCTGAGCAGACTAATAACCTAGCGCCACTGTTACCCTGGAACATTAAGAAAGACTGAATGTTGCTGATTAGAGGCTTCGTGCAAGATGCGCACAGCGATGAGAAGCATAAAAAAGTAAGTAACATAAAGGAAAAAAAGCTAGGTTTCATTAACAACAATGTACCCGTAAAGTACAAGCTATAAGTTATTTCTAATTTTTGATCCTACTCTTCGTCCATGAATCCAGCTTTTAGGGTTAAAGTAGCTTCCCGTTTTTTCCACTACCAATAGACCGATAACAGGAGTTAGGAATGTTAAAATTAATAGCGCTTCCGAGCGGTTGCGTGTTCGTTGTGCACCTTTCCCATCTGGGTTCAATAGCTTTATCAGATTAAGAATCCATATAATAGCTAAGGGAGTTTTAGTGATCATAGCCAATAAAAACTTCCCTACATTTCTATCGTTATCTAAATACGTATTTTTCATCACAATAGTAAAAAGCCAAAGAGATACAGCACCGCCAATAACTAAACTAAATTTTTCACTCCCACCCATCCATGTGATGATGAGAGTAATAAAATAAAATGAGGCGGGCACTGCAAACGTAAGTCCCAAATCATCGTAATCTCTAAAAACGATTATACTTCTATTTTCACCACACCCTTTGATAACACCCATTAAGATAACAACTAATAAAGCTGCAAGTAGTATGTTGTAAAAGTCCATTAAAGTTCCTTATCCTTTTTAATTATTGAAAATCACACAAAAATAAAGGAGCGAGCCAAACCAAAAAACCTTGTTTTATGTCACTGCCCCAAAAAACGAAAGAATTATAACTGCATTTAGATATTTCACTACATTTATGTGAAAAAAACTAGTATTTTCAATGTATAAACTTTTTGTAAAGAAAAGTTAGCAATGACCCTAACCTATCTTATTTCTGATACTGAGCACTATTGGAGTTTTTAAAATTGAATGATCAAATTTAGCTTGGACGAATACATATAATCACCTGCGTGCAAACTTACGACTAATTAGGAGCTAAAAGTCTTCATTTTGCTAAACCGTCAACCGTCAACCGTTGACGGTTTACAATAAATACCGCCACAGCCTTTTAAAACTCTGCGATAAACGTATCAACAAAGTGTTTAAATTTATCCGGTATTACTGGCAGTATTTTTCTGTGTTGTAAAAGGCTGGGTTTAGTTTCTAGTACATCAAGCAAAGTCATCTCTTAATGGCATTTCGTCACTTAGCTCATAACGTGTTACTAGCTTTTCTAAGCGTTCTTGGTTTAGCTTTTGCTCGTGGGCAAAATTCTTAAGTTCTAGACGCTTTTCTTTTTCCCAATAAAGCTCAAACTCTTCATCAACGTCAGCACTGGTAGGGATGCCTTGTAAGTGCTCGTCCATAAACTTATCTATAAGTGCTTTTTTTACTTAATAAGATTGGGTCTGTGGCTATCATGTTTGCTATTACTTGACGTTTACCGAACAACTAATTAGTGTATTAGTGCCTTGTGTGGGCACCGATGTCTAAACAAGGCACAGAAGCAGTTTATGGAATAGGGGTCATAGAATATTTCATGAAATGACACGGAAAATATTAGGGTAGTGGTCACCTGATTTGAAATTTTTGGTTTGGAATTTGTGATTTGAGGTTTGTGAATTTGCAAGGGTAGGGGTCTAATTTTGAGGAAGATTAAAGAGCTAAAAAAGTGGTTTGGGCGCTTGGGCACAAGTTTGGGCACAAATCGATAAAAACTGGAATTTTTAGGATGATCTTTTGAGGCTTGGCTCTCGTTATTTTAAAATTTTGAATACAAAATAATAAAAAACTAAGAATTTAATTTTTAGTTGAATAATTAAACGAATAGATTGAATAGGGTTTTTAACTGTTTGAAATATAGAGTTTAATTGGTACGACCGAGTGGATTCGAACCACCGACCTCTACCATGTCAAGGTAGCGCTCTAACCAGCTGAGCTACGGTCGTACAATTATTTTAGGATTCTTAAATGTTGGTACGACTGAGTGGATTCGAACCACCGACCCCTACCATGTCAAGGTAGTGCTCTAACCAACTGAGCTACAGTCGTATTACTTTAATTTAAGCTAAGTGCTAACTAGGTAGCACGGGCGCTAATATATAGCGTGATGGGAGTTGGATCAAGCAGCTTTATAGTTTTTGCGTTTATTTGCCGTTTTTTTATTCATATTGGGCTGATTTCACACGTTTTATAAAATTTTTGCCACCAAAGTACATGGTTTTTAGCTGAGTATTTTAGTTGGTTCAATAAGTTACTGTTTGCATTGGGCTGGAGTAAATTATTAATTGGTTTGCTGGTGATTGCTGTTTTATACCAAAGTTGTTGATATAGCGGTTGCAGGGTTTCTAAGTAGCCGGCGAGCTGTGCTTGGTAAGGTTGGACTTGTCCTAAGTAATATTTTTTAAAGATATTATTTACAATTTGCGCTTGGTTATTATTTTTACCTGCTTGGCATAGCTGGCTAATATTTATGGTGTTTATAAATTGGGTAGCACTGTTATTTAGGGCTATTTGCATTCTTGCTGATTGAATTAGCTGCTGGTTAAACTGGTATTTATTAAGCTGCTCTAGTGCGGCAAATAAATGCTCGGAGTTTATTTGTGCAAACTGCTGCTTGGTTATTTGTTGTTTAATATTTACCAGCTTTGTTACGGCATTTACTGTGTCGCTAAAGCCTGCTGGGGTTATTGAAAGCTCTCGCGAGCTCAGTTGCCAAATGCGATTAAGCTCGGACTCTTTATAGAGCATGTTATTAAAGTAGTGCATTAAGTTATTTTGTTTGTGTTCGGTTGCCGCCAAAATCTTTTTATAAATAGAAGAGTCTTTTTCAAGCGAAGTTAAGCACTGCTGCGCACTTTGTATAAATTTTATTTGATAGATTAATATGCCTGCCGCTGTGGCGGTTTTACCGAGCTGGTTATTATGCTCGCTAATAAGGACGTTAAGTTTGCAGTGGCTTAAACTGGCAAGTTGAATAATGCCCAAGGTGATGTTGCTATCACTTAATACAGTTAATGGTATTAAGCTTAGTGGCACTAGCGGTTTTAGTGTTACTGGCTGTAAATCAAGCGAGTTTGCTAGCCGCTGGATATAAGTATGGTTTGCATTGCTAGGCTTATCGCTACAAGCGGTTAATGCAATAAAGCACACTACCAATAAACACGTTATTGGCAGTGGCTTTACTAATAGCCGTTTAAGCTTGCAAAGACGGTTCATATTTAAAACGTCTATGTACTGTGTACATTAACAATACAGCAGCGAGTGTTAAGCCAACAATAATGCCCAACCAAAAACCATGTGGGCCCATTGCTGGGACGATTAAGTCGGTTCTGGCTAATACATAGCCTAGTGCAAAGCCAACTAACCAATACGATACAAATGTAATGTATGAAATAGGTGCGGTGTATTTTAATCCACGTAATATGCCATTTGCAGCAACTTGTAGTGCATCAGGTAGTTGATATATACAGGCTAAAATCATGATTGATGAAGCCAGTGCCAGTACTTCGGGGCTGTCGCTGTATAGTTGGCTTATTAAATCGCGGCCTAAAAAGGTAGTTACGGCAACAAACAGGGCAATGAGCGCTGCCAGTATATAGCTAGTTGAAACAGCAACTTTTAGCTGTTTTAAATGGTTTTGACCATATAAGTTGCCTATACGTATACTTATAGCAATAGAAAGGCTGAGCGGCATCATAAACAATAAAGTGGTAACACTGGCGGCAATTTGATGGCCAGATACGGCTACGGCGCCTAAATGGGCTATAAATAATGGAATGCAGGCAAATAAGGTTACTTCAAAAAAAGTAGCTAATGAAATAGGAATACCCAATTTAGTGATAATGCCAATAGTGGTTAAATTAGGTTTTTCAAATGGAGTCATTAAGCCTTTAGCATCTATTTTTTTACTCATTTGGCAATAAATAACTTGGGCTATTGCCATTACAGTTAATACTAATGCAGTAGCAATACCACAGCCTGCGCCGCCATAAGCGGGTAGGCCAAATAAGCCATTAATAAAAATATAATTCACCGGAATATTAACCGCTAAACCTAACAGGCTGATATAAAAAGCGGGTTTGGTCATGCCCATACCTTCGGTCATATTTCTGTAAACGGTAAAAATTAAAAAGCCAAACACTCCCCATTTAACAAAGCGAATATAATCACTGGCAAGTGTTGCTATAGCAGGGCTGGTGTCGAGTTTTAAAATAATAATATCGGCAAATTGAGCAATACCAAACCCAGCAATACATAGCAGCGCAGTTAAATATAAAGCTTGTTGAAAATAATGGCTGATGCCTTTTTTATCGTTGGCCCCCGCAAACTGTGCAATAACACCGGTTAAAGCGAGTAAAATACCTTGCAGTGCAAGTAATAATGGGTTCCAAATACCAGTGGCAATAGATAAAGCAGCTAAATCAGTTGGGCTTACTTGGCCTGCCATAATCGTATCGACGACAGACATTAAAACAAGGGTAACCTGAGCTAAAAAAACGGGGATGGCAAGGGAAAGTAAGCGTTTAGCTTCCCAATTACTAAATGTCATAACAAACAGCTAAGAAATAATACAGGGCATAATTGTAATCTATTGCGGGGTGCCAATCCATTAAGATAATTATTAAGAGTGCATGATTTTATAACTTGATACGTTAAACTAGAGGCTATTAAGCAGCAAAGGCTTAACAGCCCCAATTTTGTAATAAACTTAAGAGATTATATGTTTACAGGAATTATACAAACCCAAGCGAGAGTCGTGTCGGCTAACCAAGTAAATGGCGTAATGCAATTAACCATAGCGGTTGAAAAGCAATATATACAGCAACTAAATTTAGGGGCGAGTATTGCTATTAATGGCTGTTGTTTAACGGTTGTTAAAGTATTAGCAAGTGATGATGATTTAATGGCGCAGGTATATTTTGATGTGATTGATGAAACACTTAAGTTAACTAACTTAGGTAAGCTTGAACTGGGCAGTTTAGTTAATTATGAGCGTTCAGTAACCTTTGGTACTGAACTTGGCGGGCATATTGTATCTGGCCATATTCACTGTACGGCTAAAGTGGTGCAAATAGTTAAACAGCAAAGTAATTATAAAATGCAATTGTGCATACCGCCGCAGTGGCAAAAGTATGTATTGTATAAAGGTTTTGTGGCTATAAATGGCGCAAGTTTAACTGTAGGTAATGTTGATGAGCAGGGCTTTTGGCTGCACCTTATTCCCGAAACCCTCGCTATTACCAACTTAGATGCAGCTAAGCTAGGTGATGAGTTTAATATTGAGGTAGATCAGCAAACCTATACCATAATAAATACGGTTGAGAACTACTTGCGTCAGCAGAGTTAAAATATTTGTTCGTCGCCGCTATCTACATGTAATTCTAGTTTATTACGAGCATGGTCAATGTGCATGTTTAAATGAATAGGGTTACAACAGGCGCTGCACTCTTCTATGTAGTCTTGATCTCCCATGCTGGCATCTAAATCTAAATGAATATGATGCCCGCAGTGCGGACATGAAATACGTTGCGATACAAAGTTTTTCATAATCACTCCATGTACATTATTAAGTAGGCTTTCAATAATATAATTACACTAATTAATCACTTACTTAATGCTATTGGTATAAGCTCAATATAGTCGGGTTTGAATGTTTACTGCGTTTAATTTAGTTTATTTGGATTACTTTATTAACCTTTCTATGTGTTGTTTTGCTTGGGTAAGGTAATGCCCCGCAAAAATATTAGCGTGGTTTAAAATAGGGTAAAGCTGGTATATTAATTTACGTTGCTCAAAACTTGCTAGCAACGGATATTGTTGATTATAAGCGCTGTAAAAATCATCTGGCAGTGGTGCAAATAGCTCGCTCATGGCTATATCAACCTCTCGGTCACCATAATAACAGGCAGGGTTAAATATACTCGGTACTGTATTTATAAACCCTACATTGCCACGCCAAAAATCGCCATGTAATAATGATGGCTCTACGGGGTGGCTGTGTAATTGCTCTTTTACTAAATTAATTAATCGCTCTGGCTCTATAAATATAATGCCTTTTTCTGCCAATAATTGTAATTGCCAGCCTATGCGCTCTTCGGCGTAAAATATATACCACTTTTTATGCCAGCTATTAGGCTGTACTGTAGTGGCTAAATAATTATCTACATCAAAACCAAACATGGCTTGCTGATGCTTTTGATGCAACATTGCTAAGCCTTTTCCCATTGCGTTCCATGTGGGGTGTGGTTGTTTGTCAAATTCTAACCACTCTAAAACAATAAACGAGAACTCTATATTTGCACCTGTTGTAATGCAATCAGGCACTATAAACACCCCGTTTTCTGTGAGCAGCTTTAAACCAAGCGATTCGCTTTCTAGGCGCTCAAGCTCATTTTTTAACGCTACTTTTACTAAATAGTTGTGCGTACCATTGGTTATATGAAAAAGTTTGTCTGTGTTGGTGCTCTGAAGTTGCTGTTTATGAGTATGTTTAAAGTCATAATGTATGGCTTGGCTTATTTGCTCGTTTACTGTTTTCCACATAACAATTGCTCGCTTTTTAAACCGATACTTAAACTATGGCAAAAAGGTATTAATTTAACAAACTAATCGTTGTAAAATTAATGCCATAAATCACTGAAATGGAATAAAAATGAATAAAAGTTTAATAACCAATTTGCTAGCGGGTATATTTGTTGTTCTCGGCTTTATATTTGATCAGGCAATTGTGCTGTCGGTTGGTTTATTTGCACTCTCTGGAGCAGTGACTAATTTATTAGCTATTCATATGCTGTTCGAAAAAGTACCTTTTTTATATGGTTCGGGAGTAATCGCGTTAAAGTTTCAAAGCTTTAAAGTAGCAATAAGAAACTTAATTTTAACTGAGTTTTTTTCAGAGCAAAAAATTAATAGCTTACTCAGCAAAGCGCAACCTAATATCGACTTTGAACCAATAATTAGCAATGTTGATTTAAACCCTGCATTCGACAATTTGTTAGAGGTAATAGAGCAGTCTCAGTTTGGTAGTATGCTAGGAATGTTTGGCGGTACAGCGGCAATAGAGCCGATGCGTGAAAAGTTTATTGAAAAAATGCAATTGTCGCTTAGTGAGATTTCTCAAACTGACGACTTTAAAGCATTAGTAAGCCAAACACTTTCACAAGGTAATAGCGCAGAAAGCCTACATAAAACGGTGCTTAAACTAGTTGATGAGCGCTTAGATGAGCTTACTCCTAAAATGGTTAAAGAGATTATTCAGACCATGATCCGCGAGCACCTAGGCTGGCTTGTAGTATGGGGCGGTGTGTTTGGTGGTTTATTTGGTTTAATAGCGGCCGTGATTTAAATATAGTCTGAGCTATAAGATAATTTTATTAAAAGTATTTTATAGCTACTGACATATTTTTTCAGACTGTTATTATCGCCCCCTAATTTTTAGTGTTTAATTAAAAGGAGCCACTGTGAGTAAAACGCTAGCCAGTTATTATCAGCAGGCGTATGCATGCGACCAACAGCACTTTAACCAATGTTTTTATTGTGGCTGTGAAGCGACAGAGCGCGACCATTGTCCGCCATTACACATGCTACAAAGCATTATTGACCTAGGTGAAGAAGCCGACTTTGTATCAATACCGGCATGTTATGAGTGCTATGCGCTACTACATAACGAAAGGTTAATGACGATAGATGAGCGCTTTACTAAAATGAAAAAAAAGCTTTCTAATAAATACGCTAAACCACTGCGTGTTTATAACATGTGGGAAGAGAGTGAACTAGGTGATATGAGCGACGAGTTTGCGCATAGCATTCAAGCGGGTATGAAACTAGGTAAAGAAGCCGCAGAGCGCTTAGCATTTACTGGCTTTAGTTACGCCACTGAAGAGGCTAAGGTCACAGTGCGGGAAAAAACCAAAGAATTTGACGTAGAAGGCGTGTTATTTACTGATTTTAAAGAGGCACTAAGCTACTGCATTACCGACTTAAATGTTGATAAAAGTGATTTTTATAAAATATTGGTTGAAGACTATCAAGGCGATTTTAACAAAGCACTTAGCCAGTATCGTCATCGGCATGACAAAGTAACTGCCGCTAAAGATGGCAACACGTTAATTAAAGATTTTTCAAAGCTGCACAAACAAAACTCTGATTTTGTAACTCGCACTGTTAAGCACTTTATGGAAAAAGATCCAGTGTTAACAACCGAAGGCGCACTAGAGAAACTTTATAACAATTATATAAAAAAGTAATTACAGCAACTCATCTCAATTTATTGGTTTTTGGCCTGTTTTTTTAGCTTTATTAGTTAGCTTTAGCTAAAGTAGCAAAAAAACAGGAGAACCGAATAACATGCAAAAATTTGCTCCCTCATTGTTAGCTATTGGCTTAGCAACTGCACTTGTTGGTTGCCAAGAAAACGGCCCACAAGACGATAAAATAACAATAAACAAAAACCCTTACCCAAGTACTTATAAAGTGGTTGCTACATCAAGCACGCTGATCACTAATGCCACTGTATTAACAGGTACGGGCGAGCGCTTAGATGATACCGATGTATTACTTGTTGATGGTAAAGTACAACAAGTAGGTAAAGACTTAACTGCATCAGCAGATACCACAATTGATGCTCAAGGCAAGTGGGTAACACCGGGTATAATTGACGTTCACTCACATTTAGGTGCATATCCAAGCCCCTCGGTTGAGTCACATCAAGACGGTAACGAAATGACCAGCCCAAATACAGCAGAAGTATGGGTAGAGCACTCTATTTGGCCACAAGATCCAGGCTTTAACCGTGCTCGCGAAGGCGGTATTACCTCACTACAAATATTACCTGGCTCTGCTAACTTGTTTGGTGGGCGCGGCGTAACACTTAAAAATGTACCAGCGCATACAATGCAAGCAATGAAATTTCCAGATGCGCCGTACGGCTTAAAAATGGCGTGTGGCGAAAACCCAAAACGCGTTTATGGTCGCAAAGGCACGTTACCGTCAACCCGTATGGGGAACATGGCCGGTTACAGAATGGCATGGGCCGAAACTGTAGAATACAAACGCGCGTGGGATAAATACGATAGCGATTATGCAGCGGGTAAAAACCCAGCAGCACCTACCCGCGATATTAAATACGATACATTGCGAGGAGTGTTAGAGGGCGAAGTGCGCATTCATAACCATTGTTATAAAGCAGAAGAAATGGCGATGATGATTGACCTTTCAAAAGAATTTAATTATCACGCGGGTACTTTTCATCATGGTATAGAAGCCTATAAAATTGCCGACATGCTAGCTGCAAACGGTTCATGTGCTGCGCTTTGGCCAGACTGGTGGGGCTTTAAAATGGAAGCCTACGACATGGTGCAAGAAAATGTGGCCATTGTTGATGCAGTTAAAAACTCGTGTGCGGTAGTTCATTCTGATTCAGATACGACTATTCAGCGCTTAAACCAAGAGGCTGCTAAGGTAATGTTCCGCGCTAATCAAAATGGTTTTGATATTTCGGAGCAGCACGCAATTAAGTGGATCACCGCTAATGCGGCAAAATCACTAGGAATTGATGATAAAACAGGCTCACTCGAAGCGGGTAAACAGGGCGATGTGGTTATTTGGAACCAAAGCCCGTTTAGTGTTTACGCTAAAGCTGAGCAAGTGTTTGTTGATGGTGCAAAAGTTTACGATAGAAACGATAGCACGTATCAGGCAACAAGTGATTTTATGTTAGGTCAACAATAAGGAGCACCCAGAATGAAAAATTTATCACGTTCGTTTTCGCTTTCTCTGGTTGCTGCAGGGTTATTAGCAGCAGGCGCGGTTAATGCGCAGTCACTGGCAATTATTAACGCCACATTACACACCTCAACAGAGCAAGGTGTATTAGAGGGCGCGAGCATTGTAATGACTGATGGCAAAATTTCTGCCATTAATCCAAGCGCTGTAAAAGCCGACAAAATTATTGATGCTAAGGGCCAAATAGTAACGCCTGGCTTTATTGCCAGTATTAACCAATTAGGTTTAGTTGAAGTAGGTGCGGTTGCAGGCTCACGCGATGGCGGCGATGAAAAAGCCGGTATTGATTTTGATGCAAGTTTAGCTTTTAACGGCCACTCGGGGTTAATTCCTTACGCACGTAAAGGCGGAATTACACGCGATGTGATCACCCCACAGGGCGGCGAGAGTATTTTTGCAGGCCTTGCAAGTGTAGTTGATTTAAGTGGTAGCTTTGAAAGCGTACTGCAAAAACAAGTGGCACTAGTGGTTAATTTAGGTGAGCGCCGCAAAGGTTCGCGTGCGTTTACTTTGCAAACACTTATAAATAAGCTTGATGAACATCAAACTAAAGCCGATAAAAAAGCTAAAAAAGATGACAAAAAGCCAACCGCCGAAGATAAAATAATGGTTAAAGTACTTAGCGGTGAAATGCCATTAATCGTTAATGTATCTCGCGCTGCCGATATAGTTGAGCTTATTAAAGTAAAGCAGCAGTTTGGCATTAACTTAGTACTTAATGGTGCGCAAGATGCTGTTGTAGTTAAAGAGCGTTTAGCTAAAGCAGACATTCCAGTGATCATTAGTGCTATGGATAGTTTGCCAGGTAGTTTTGACTCATTAAATGCGAGTTTAAATAATGCAGGATTACTTGAGAAGGCCGGCGTAAAAGTACTGCTAACAGTGGGCAGCGATGCCAGTCATAATGTTTACCAGCTACGTTTTGATGCGGGTAATGCTGTATCGTATGGTATGAGCCAACAAGGTGCGTTAAAAGCAGTTACAGCAAACGTGGCTGATGTATTTGGCATTAATGCAGGCAGCCTAGCAGTAGGTAAAGCGGCCGATGTGGTTATGTGGAGCAATGATCCGTTTGAGCTTAGCAGCCACGTGAGCAAAATGTTTATTAATGGGGTTGAGGTATCTACACAATCTCGCCAAGATAAACTGCGTGACCGTTATACAACTGAGTCAAGTATGCCACGCGCATATACTAAGTAATCAGAAACTAAGCTAAACATCCTATATATTGGAGGTTAAAGCTACTATTAAAAAGGCCACTATTTTATAAATAGCGGCCTTTTTATTTGTAAAATTTTAGACATAAAAAAGCCGCTTACTTTTGCAAGTAAGCGGCTTTTAAATTCATTTCAATATTATACTAATTTAGCAAGAATATCGTTAAAGGTAGTGCTTGGACGCATCGCTTTAAAAGCAGCATCGTCGTTAGGCTGGAAGTAACCGCCTAAATCTACCGCTGGGCCTTGCGCGTTGTTTAGCTCACTAACAATTTGTTCTTTGTTAGTTTCAAGGTCACTAGCAATTTGCGTAAACTGCGCTTTAAGTTCGCTGTCGTCATTTTGCTTAGCAAGTTCTTGTGCCCAAAATAAAGATAGGAAGAAATGAGAACCACGGTTATCAATTTCTTTTACTTTACGTGAAGGCGACTTGTTTTCTGCAAGGAAAGTACCAGTTGCTTTATCTAGGGTGTCAGCAAGTACTTGTGCCTTGTTGTTACCCGTCGTTACGCTTAGGTGCTCAAGCGATGCAGCAAGTGCTAAAAATTCACCTAAAGAATCCCAACGTAAGTGGTTTTCTTTTTCGAATTGTTGCACATGCTTAGGTGCAGAACCACCTGCGCCAGTTTCAAATAAGCCACCACCGTTCATAAGTGGAACAATTGACAGCATTTTAGCACTTGTACCCAACTCTAAAATTGGGAATAAATCTGTAAGGTAATCACGTAAAACGTTACCTGTTACAGAAATAGTGTCTTTACCTTCTTTAATACGCGCTAAAGAGAATAAAGTTGCTTCAAGCGGTGCTAAAATTTGAATATCTAGGCCAGCTGTATCGTGCTCTGGTAGGTATTTATTTACTTTTTTGATTAGCTGCGCATCATGTGCACGGTTTTCGTCTAACCAAAAAATAGCAGGAACGCCCGTTGCGCGTGCACGGTTTACTGCAAGCTTAACCCAATCTTGGATTGGTGCATCTTTAACCTGACACATGCGCCAAATATCGCCTTGCTCAACACTGTGCTCAAGTAAAGTAGTACCGTTTGCATCAACAACACGGATCGAACCGCCTGCTTTAGCTTCAAACGTTTTGTCGTGTGAACCGTATTCTTCTGCTTTTTGCGCCATAAGGCCAACGTTTGGAACGCTACCCATAGTTGTTGGATCAAACGCACCATTTTCTTTACAAAAATCAATAGTTGCTTGGTAAATACCTGAGTAACAACGATCTGGAATTACAAAGCTAGTGTCTTGTAATTTACCATCGTTATTCCACATTTGACCGCTTGAACGAATTGCAGCAGGCATAGATGCATCGATGATCACGTCACTTGGTACGTGTAAGTTTGTAATACCACGGTCAGAATCAACCATAGCAATAGCGGGGCGGTTAGCGTAAACAGCTTGAATGTCTGCTTCAATTTCTTCGCGCTTAGCGTCATCTAATGTTTGAATTTTAGAGTACACATCGCCTAAACCATTATTTACATCAACACCTAGCTCTTCAAAAAGTTTACCATGCTTAGTAAATACATCTTTGTAGAATACTTTTACAGCGTGACCAAAAATAATTGGGTCAGATACTTTCATCATTGTCGCTTTCATATGCAGCGAGAATAATACGCCTTTTTCTTTAGCAGCATCAATTTCGGCAGCTAAGAAAGCTTGCAGTTTAGCAGCGCTAATGCTTGATGCATCAATAACTTCGCCAGCTAAAAGCGGTGTGCTTTGTTTAAGCACAGTAACGTCGCCGTTAGTTGCAACATGTTCAATACGCACATCAGTGGCTGTATCAACAGTTACTGATTGCTCAGAACCAAAAAAGTCGCCTTCGCTCATGCTAGCAACGTAAGATTCAGAATCTTTGCTCCACGCACCCATTGAATGCGGGTTGTTACGTGCATATTCTTTTACAGAACCAGGTGCACGACGATCTGAGTTACCTTCACGTAGTACTGGGTTTACTGCACTGCCTTTAATTTTGTCGTACGCAGCTTGAATTGCTTTTTCTTCATCGTTTTTAGGCTCAACAGGGTATTCTGGAAGTGCATAACCTTTTGCTTGAAGCTCTTTAATTACCGCACGAAGCTGTGGTACAGAGGCGCTGATGTTTGGTAATTTAATAATGTTAGCTTCTGGTGTTTTAGCCAGTTCGCCAAGTTCAGCCAGTGCATCGTTAATACGTTGTTCTGGTGTTAAATAATCAGGGAAGCTTGCAATTACACGACCTGCTAATGAAATATCGCGAGTTTCAACTTCAACACCTGCCGCATTTGTATATGCTTGGATGATAGGTAGCAACGAGTAAGTTGCGAGTGCCGGAGCTTCGTCCGTTTTTGTATAGATAATTTTTGATGTCATCATCATTCCTAGATAGTTGGCCATAACGACCATATTCAACAATGCAAAGAAATCATTGCCACCAGTATTGGTAATACATTAAAGTGTTAATAATGGAGCAACGAGCAGTCAGTTAGGTGTTTATTGCCCTATATTTATATAAAGCAAAGTAGTCACACCTGACCAGCTAGTACCGTATTTATAACTAAACATTTAATAAAAATAAATTAGCCTTTAGGCTAGCGTTAATACGTTATTTTTAGGGTAAAGAGTGTAACAAGCTTGGTTTAAAAGGGCTAGTTTTTGCAAGCACCATCCAAGTAGTTATACCAATTGAATTAAAAACATTGATCGTTCTAACGGACTAAAGTTTCATAATGGCATTAAAATTTTCATATAGAATAACTATACATTTAAATTTATGCTTAATTATTAAGCTTTTTTACTTGTCGCTATAGTAAATGCCAATTTTATTAAAAATATGAGCATGCTTGCGTATTAAATGACTCATTGGTTACTTTTAAAATAACTAAGGTAAAACAATGGGATACATTGTTTAACCCTATTGTTAAGCCATTTGTTTTGCGCCGAAATTACTCATTAATTTAATGTTATTGGTATGCCCGTGTATTTAATACAAATTGATATTTAACATTCAATACAGAAAATATTGGGGTAGATAAAATAAATTCAAGG
>JGI1221J13441_10000582_pt1 | contig 16154 bp, 24 predicted proteins | sample LakVidmifraction_4_FD_13441 | JGI IMG/M metagenome (IMG submission 13441) | reverse complement strand
CACCGCGTCATTCCACCAGCGTATGGACTTGTTGTGCGGGCTAATCGACACCGATGGTAACGTGACTATCGGCGGGCAGTGTGTTTTCCATAATAAGGACGCGGCGCTTGTTGACCAAGTGGTCGAGCTATTGCACTCGCTAGGGCGGAAATGCAGGCGGCGCTCTTACGACACCAAGGGCAAATTCGGTGCGTGCCTGATGCACCGGGTGACTTTCAAACTAAAAGACTGCGCCTTGATGCCGCGCAAGCGGCAGCGCACAAAGACTACTCACGACAAGCAGCACAGGTCTATAGTTGTAACCGATTCGGGCCGCACTGGTTCGGTGCAGTGCATAACTGTCGAGCGTGAGGACGGTCTCTTTCTTGCGGGGCGTGGGTATGTAGTTACCCACAACTCCGAGCAAGAGGCGGCGATAGCTGAGACAAACCCCGACATCTACGACAAGACTCATGAGTGGTATACTTCTGGGCCGCGCCAGCGTCTCCAGCCGGGCGGGTCTATTGTGGTGGTGGCTACGCGCTGGTCCAAGCGGGACTTGTGTGGGCAGATTCTCAAAGATGCTGCTGCCAACAACAGCCTAGATGAGTGGGAAGTGATCGAGTTTCCCGCCATCCTGCCGTCCGGGAATCCGCTGTGGCCTGAGTTTTGGGACTTGGAAGAGCTCCTCAAGGTTAAAAGGGACGTCCCTAACTCCAAGTGGATGGCGCAGTACCAGCAGAATCCGGTTTCTGAGTCGGCGGCTATCGTGAAGCGTGAATGGTGGCGGGAATGGCCCGAAGAAGACCCTCCACGGTGCGATTTCGTGCTCCAGAGTTGGGATACGGCCTTCGAGAAGACCCAACGCGCCGACTATTCGGCATGTACTACGTGGGGTGTGTTCTACCACCCTGATGACAACGGCACAGAACAGGCTAATATCATACTGCTTAATGCCTTCCGGGACCGTATGGAGTTTCCGGAACTTAAGAAGACAGCAGTCGAGGAGTATCGGGAGTGGCAACCGGACGGGGTGATAATCGAGAAGAAGGCTTCAGGTGCGCCTTTGATCTACGAGATGCGCGCCATGGGTATCCCGGTGCAAGAGTTCACTCCGACGCGGGGGAACGACAAAATCTCCCGTTTGAACGCTGTGAGCGACTTGTTTGCCTCTGGTCGGGTCTGGGCACCTGCCACTCGGTGGGCCGAAGAAGTGATTGACGAGGTGGCTGAGTTCCCTGCGGGCTCCCACGATGACTATGTCGATACGGTTAGTATGGCGATGCACCGCTTCAGGCGAGGTGGCTACGTAGGTACTACGCTGGACGAACCGGACGAAGTTAAGTATTTCAAGTCTAATCGCAACCGAGGGTATTACTAATGGTCAAGGCACTTTTCCCTATTGGCAAGACTCAGTGGGCCAAGTGGAGCGACACGCAGCGCAATGCGTTCAACGCGCTGCGCGAGCAGGGTAAGGACTTCAACACGGCTGTGGCGCTAGCAAACAAGACGCCGGAAGTGCCTGTACGGGCAGCCCTCAAGAAGAAAGCTAAGTAAATGGCCGTTGATAAGTCGCTAGGGCAGGCTCCGTTGGGGCTCGATGCTACTCTTGCTTCGGGGATGATGCTGGGGGTGAATGTCCCTGAGCCCGACATGGAGATCGAGATTGAGATCGAGGGCCTCGAGGGCGACACCGAGGAAGAGCTCGACGACGGTGCCGAGGAAGAGTTCGGCTCTAACCTTGCCGAGGAATTGGACGAGAGCCAGCTGGAAGAGCTCGCGAGCGACCTTATAGGTGAGTTTGACGAGGATGTAGCCAGCCGTAGCGACTGGATACAGACTTACGTAGATGGGCTTGATCTGCTCGGTATGAAGGTCGAGGATCGAAGCGAGCCGTGGCCCGGTGCGTGCGGTGTCTACCACCCCCTGCTGGCCGAAGCAGTTGTCAAGTTCCAAGCCGAGACCATGATGGAGACCTTCCCGGCTCAAGGGCCGGTGCGGACCAAGGTGATCGGCAAGGATACTCCGGTCACGCGCGAGGCGGCTCTGCGCGTGCAGGAAGACATGAACCACCAGTTGACCGACGTGATGGTCGAGTATCGCCCGGAGCATGAGCGCATGCTATGGGGCTTGGGCCTTGCGGGTAACGCCTTCAAGAAAGTTTACTACGACCCGTCACTTGGTCGTCAGGTTGCGATGTACGTCCCCGCCGACGACGTCGTTGTTCCTTATGGCGCGTCCAGCTTGGAAGTCGCTGGGCGCGTCACCCATGTCATGCGGAAGACCCCGAACGAGCTGAAGAAGCTACAACGTGACGGCTTTTACCGCGACGCAGACATCGGGGAGCCCACCAACACCCTCGATGAGGTCGAGAAGAAGATCGCAGAGAAGCTGGGCTTCCGCGCAGAGACCGATGACCGGTTCAAGCTGCTCGAGATGCACGTCGATCTAGTGATTGAGGACGACGACTACCGGGACGAGGACGACGCTGATGTAGCGCTGCCATACGTGGTGACTATAGATAAGGCGTCATCGACCATCCTGTCTATCCGGCGCAATTGGAACTCGGACGACGCAAAGAAGCTTAAGCGCAACCACTTCGTACACTACTCGTACGTGCCGGGCTTTGGGTTCTATGCCTTCGGTCTGATCCACCTCATCGGTGCCTTCGCCAAGTCGGGCACTAGCATCATCCGTCAGCTGGTCGATGCAGGCACGCTGTCCAACCTGCCGGGCGGGTTCAAGACCAAGGGTCTACGCGTCAAGGGTGATGACACCCCCATCAGCCCTGCTGAGTGGCGCGACGTGGACGTCGCCTCAGGGACGATGCGCGACAACATCATGCCGCTACCATACAAGGAGCCATCGGGCGTCCTGTACCAGTTGCTAGGTACCATCGTCGAGGAAGGCCGCAAGTTTGCTGGCGCAGCCGATATGAAGATTAGCGATATGTCTGGTCAGGCCCCCGTGGGTACGACCCTAGCCATCCTCGAACGCACGCTAAAAATGATGTCGGCTGTGCAGGCACGTGTGCACTACGCGATGAAGCAGGAGTTCCGGCTCCTCAAGACCATCATCCGGGACTACACCCCCGACACCTACCCCTACGAGCCGGTAGAAGGTGGCCGCAAGGCTAAGAAGTCCGACTACGATAGCGCCGAGGTCATCCCCGTCAGCGACCCTAATGCTGCGACTATGGCGCAGAAGATCGTCCAGTATCAGGCGGTTATCCAGCTGGCGCAAGGTGCGCCGCAGATTTACGACATGCCCTANCTACANCGGCAGATGCTCGAGGTGCTGGGGATCAAGAACGCTCAGAAGCTTGTGCCNCTGGTCGATGGCGATGACCGCAAGCCGCGTGANCCTGTGTCGGAGAACATGGACGTCATCAATGGCAAGCCGGTGAAAGCGTTCATCTACCAAGACCACGAAGCCCATATTATCGTGCACACGTCGGCTATGCAGGACCCCAAGATCATGCAGCTGCTTGGGCAGAACCCCAACGCCCAGACCATGATGTCCGCTATGAACGCCCACATCGCAGAGCACTTGGCGTTTGAGTACCGTCGTCAGATCGAGCAGCAGGCGGGCGTCCCGATGCCCGCCCCGAGCGCTGAGATGGACGAGGATACCGAGCTTGCCGTGTCGCGGCTCGCAGCCGCCGCTTCGCAGCAGCTTCTCCAGAAGAACCAAGCCGAAGCTCAACAGCAGCAGAACCAGCAGATGGCGCAGGACCCGCTCGTGCAGATGCAGCAGCAGGAGCTTGCTATCAAGCAGAAGGAGCTCGAGCTCAAGGAGAAGAGGCTTATGATCGACGCTGCGGAAAAGAACGACCGCATCGACCTCGAGAACAAGCGCATCGACTCACAAGAAGANATCGCTGGCCTCAANNTTGGGGCCAAGATGGCAACGGACAAGGCACAACTGTCCGCCAAGGAACAGATGGAAGGTCTTCGCATGGGAGTTCAAATCGCCCGCGAGTCTATCCAGACACAACAACCCCCTGTTTCCCCAACCCAGCAGCCTGAGGAGAGTTAATGAGTAACGATCTGCTAAAGTACATGTCTAGCAAAGTCCAAGAAGAGATCACGCCCCTTAGGGATGACCTCGCACGCGGCACTGCTAAAGACCATGGAGAGTACAAGTATGTCTGCGGGATCATCCGTGGGCTTATGATCGCAAATGGTGTCCTTGCGGATGCTGCTCAACGTATGGAAGACGACGATGATTGATATTATTAGTGCGGCCCAACCCGCGCTCGTGGGGCTGAACGGTAAAACCCTCAAGCCCGAGCCAACCGAACTCGAAGTGCCCATCGAAGACCGGGCTAAGATGCTACCCAACCCCTCGGGCTATCGCATCCTATGTGGCATCCCTGAGGTAGAGGACCAGACCGGCGGGGGTATCTTCAAGGCTGACACGACTAAGCAGTTTGAAGAGCTGACCACACCCGTTCTCTTCGTAATCAAAATTGGCCTCGATGCTTTCAAGGACAAGAAGCGGTTCCCTAATGGCCCGTGGTGCAAGGAGGGAGACTTCATCCTTACCCGCCCACATGCCGGTAGCCGCGTAAAGATTCATGGCCGTGAGTTCCGGATCATCAACGATGACTCGGTCGAAGCGGTTGTGGAAGACCCGAGAGGCATCTCTCGCGCCTAACGGGAGCGTTTCCCGTACAAAGGAGAATGTAAATGGCTACGCAGTCCGATGACGACATCCAGTGGGAAGTCGAAGATGAGAATACCCCTGTTTCCGATAGAAGTAATCAGCCTGAAATTGATATCGAAGACGACACTCCCGAAGAGGATCGTGGGCGTGAGCCTATGCCTAGGGAAGTGGTCGAGGAGCTCGAAGCAGACGAGCTTGAGGAGTACTCCGAGAAGGTCAAGACTCGCCTCAAGCAGATGAAGAAGGTCTGGCACGACGAGCGCCGGGAAAAAGAGCGGGAGGCCCGTGAAAAGACTGAAGCCCTCTCCGCTGCTGGACGCCTGCTGGAAGAGAACCGCAAGCTCAAGTCCACGCTCAGCAATGGCGAGGTATCGCTGCTGGAGAGCTATAAGCAGTCCGCTGCTTATGAGGCGGAGTCGGCTAAGCGGGCGTACCGCGAAGCATACGAGGCGGGGGATGCAGACAAGCTTGTTGAGGCCCAAGAAAAGCTCAGCGACGCTAGTTACCGCGTTAATCAACTTAACGCATATCGTCCTACTTTACAGGAATCCTCCTATGAGGTAGAACAGCAGCCGCAGCAGGTACAGGCTCCTAGTCTCGACCAGAAGACTATTGCGTGGCAAGAGCGCAATACGTGGTACGGCACTGACCCGGAGATGACTGCATCGGCTCTTGGGCTTCACCAGAAGCTTATGAATGAACGTGGCTCGCAGTTTGCAGGCACCGACGAATATTGGGGCGTAGTGGACAAAACCATACGCCGTCGCTTCTCCGATTACTTCGGAGATGAAGTGGTAGAAAAGGCCGCTCCTCGTGAGTCTAAGCCGTCCACGGTCGTAGCTTCCGCTTCTCGTAGCCGATCCTCCAAAAAGATCGTGCTCAAACAATCTCAGCTGGCAATCGCCAGAAAACTGGGCCTGACTCCCGAGCAGTACGCCCGTGAAGTCGTGAAGATGGAGAATTAATATGACCCGTGCTCTTAGCGAAGACATCAACGAAGTGCTTGGCTCCGCCCGTGCCCCCCGCGAAACGAGGGATAAGGCGGAGCGCCCGAAAGTTTGGCAGCCTGCATCAACACTGCCGGAACCAGACAAGGAACCCGGCTATGCTTACCGTTGGGTACGCGTGGCCACGCTCGGACAGAACGACGCGCGTAACATCTCCTCCAAGTTTCGTGAGGGATGGGAGCCGGTAGGGATCGAAGAGCAACCCCAGTTCCGCATGTTGGTGGATGCCGACAGCCGCTTCAAGGACAACATCGAAGTCGCAGGACTGTTGCTGTGCAAGGCCCCTAACGAACTGATGGACCAGCGTAAGCAATACTTCGCTCACAAAAATCAGTCGCAGATGGAATCCGTGGACAACAACTTCATGCGCGAAAACGACGCCCGTATGCCTCTTTTCCGTGAAAAGCGGTCTTCGACGTCATTTGGTAAAGGCTAATAGCTAAAGGAGCTATCGAATGGCATACCCTCTTGTTGACAGCCCCTACGGGCTGATTCCCCAGAACTTGATTGGCGGTCAAGTATTTGCGGGTTCTACTCGTCAAATCTCAATCGCTTCCGGGTACAACACTTCGATTTTCTTCGGGGATGTTGTTAGGCTGGTGGCTACCGGTACTCTGGAAAAAGACACTGGCACCGCAACTGCTACGCCTGTTGGCGTGTTTTTGGGCTGCTCGTATACTGACCTAGTGTACGGTAAGACGTTCCGTCAGTCGTACTCGGCTAACACCACTGCTACTGATATTGTGGCTTACGTCTCCGACGACCCGGATACTCTGTATAAGGTCGCTGTAGTCGCGTCGGGCACCACTATCGGCACTGTTACCCGCACTGCGGTGGGTAATAACGCTACTCTGGTGCAGAACGCTGGTAACGCCATTACTGGTAACTCGCGTGTAGCTATCGCTGCTGCCACCGCGACCACTGCAACGCTCCCGGTGCGTATTATCGACGTCATCGCTGAAACTTCGCCTATCGGTAGCCCCGGTTCTTTCACCGAGGTAATCGTTAAGTGGAATCAGGGCATGCACCAGTACCTCAACCCAACCGGCGTCTAAGGAGACTGACCAATGGCAATTTCACGCGCACAACTCCTCAAGGAGCTCTTGCCCGGACTGAACGCCCTGTTCGGTCTGGAGTACGCCCGCTACGGTGAAGAGCATAAGGAAATCTTCGAAACGGAGACTTCTGAGCGTTCGTTCGAAGAAGAAACCAAGCTCTCGGGCTTCTCGGCTGCGCCCGTGAAGAACGAAGGTTCGGCCATCGCCTACGACAACGCACAGGAAGTCTTCACGGCTCGCTACAACCATGAAACGATTGCCCTAGGGTTCTCGCTCACGGAAGAAGCCATCGAAGATAACCTCTACGACTCGCTGTCGTCGCGGTACACTAAGGCTCTGGCTCGTGCCATGTCCTACACCAAGCAGACCAAGGCTGCTGCGGTCCTGAATAACGGCTTCGACACCGATTACCCCGGTGGCGATGGACAGCCGTTGTTTTCGAGCGCTCACCCGCTGGTCTCGGGTGGTACCAACTCGAACATCCCAAGCACCCCTGCTGACCTGAACGAAACGTCGCTTGAAGCGGCTGTCATTCAGATTGCAGCGTGGACGGATGAACGTGGCCTGCTCATCGCGGCGAAGCCGCGTAAGCTGGTGGTCCCACCTAGCTTGATGTTCGTTGCAACTCGCCTGCTCGAAACTGAGCAGCGCGTTGGTACTGCTGACAACGACCTGAACGCCCTGAAGTCGAACGGTTCGATCCCGGAAGGCTACGCTGTTAACCACTTCCTGACCGACACTGACGCGTGGTTCCTCACCACCGATGTGCCGAATGGCCTGAAGCACTTCGTGCGGACGCCCATGTCTACGGGGATGGATGGGGACTTCGACACCGGCAACGTGCGCTACAAGGCGCGCGAACGGTACAGCTTCGGCTGGTCGGATAGTCTCGGGATGTACGGTTCCGAAGGCGCTGCCTAAGGAGACAGGGGGAGGGGGAGTGGGAAACCACTTCCCCTCTTTTCTTTTGAGTGCTATGTACACTCTACTAGGGAATTACTCATATCGACCGGCCCAGCGGACTTAGTAGAGACGATATGAGATATGTGCTACTACACGGAGATAGCCAATGGCTAATACAACTTTCAGCGGACCAGTACGTTCGGAGAACGGCTTCCAGTCGATTACGACTAACCCGCTTACCGGCACCATTACTAATGGCGCTACCCTCAACAAAATCCTCGCCGCTTCGGCGTCGTTGGACTTCCCTTCAATCGCTGCTGCTTCGCAAGCCAGCCTTACCATTACGGTTACGGGCGCTGCCATCAACGATGAAGTAGTGCTCGGCCTGCCTGCTGCCCCGACTGCGGGTATCGTGTTTAACGCCTTTGTTTCGGCAGCTAACACAGTGACTATCCGTGCGTCTAATATCACTGCTGGCGCAATCGACCCTCCTGCCGCTACCTATAGCGTAGCTGTACTTGGTGTGAGCTAATCGGTACTAACCCCTAAGAAGGAGAATACCGATGGCCGTGCAAAGTGACGTCAAAGTTACCAAACCCCTTACAGCTACCGGGGTCTTCAAGACGCAGTCTGATGCAGACGTAGGGTTTCGAGCTCGTGTTAAGGGTATCTATATCCAAAACGGCGCTTCTGTAGGTTCGGTCGTCGTAGCTGACGGGCAAAGTGGGGCAGTTTTGTTTACTATAAACACTCCCACTGCCGCAAATGAGGGCAACCTCTATATCCCGGTACCAGATCAGGGCATCCTAGCTGAAAATGGCCTGTACGGTACGCTGGCTAACGTCGCTTCCATTACCATTTTTTACGGGTGATTTATGGGTATTAAACTAGGCGATCTTTCACCACTTGCAGGGGCACTTACCGGCAAGGGTATGTTCGGTAAAGGACTAGCTAAGCTAGGCGACTCTGGTTTAGGTGCGCTTGTACCTATATCTCTTTTGGCTGCCAGCCAGCGTAAAAAAGTACTCTCTCGTCAGGAAGCGGCCACTGAAGAAGAGGCTGCCGCAGAAGCAAGAATGCGCGGTAGTCGTGTAGGCGGCTCCCCAATCCGTGGCGAGAACCCCAGCGAGTTTAAGAGCGGCGGCAAGGTCAAGAAGAGGGCCAAGGGCGGCTCTGCCGTAGCAGCCGTGCATAAGCACGAGCGCAATATGCACAAGGGCAAGCCCCTGACCAAGATGGCCAAGGGCGGCAAGGTCACTCGCGGCGACGGGATTGCCAAGAAGGGCCACACCAAGGGTAAGATGGTCTGATGGCCAAGACGCCTGCGTGGACCCGTAAGGCGGGAAAGAACCCTGCTGGGGGGCTGAATGCCGTGGGGCGCGCGTCGGCCAAGAAGCAGGGTATGAACCTCAAACCCCCCGTGAGCGCGAAACAGGCGAAGAAGTCGCCCAAGTCCGCTGCTCGCCGTAAGAGCTTTTGTGCCCGGATGTCGGGTATGCCGGGTGCTATGAAGGACGAGAAGGGCCGTCCCACTCGTAAAGCTTTGTCACTCCAGAAGTGGGACTGTTAAAGTGGAGATGATGGTATGGAATATTGTCCTCAGCGGGATTGTTGCGGTCATCGGCTTCATGCTTAAGGGCAGGTTCGACGATCTGGCGCGGCTTAGCATCTTGCTCAACAAGACGCGGGAAGAGATTGCGCGCGAGCATGTCACGCGTGCGGAGGTCAATACCACTATTGAGAAGCTGGGTGAGAGGCTCGATAGGGCCGTAGACCGCCTCGAGGCTAAACTCGACAGCATGCAGAAAGGCTGAGCTATGCGTAGAATGAAAAAATTCGCTGAGGGGGGTAGCGCCAACCGTGCTGCGGATAAACGCGAGCGTCGCATGGCGGACATCGAGAAGGACTACAAGATCGCGCTAGCGAAGGGTAAGTCCGAGAAGGAAGCCAATGCCAAGCGCAACCAGCGTACCGCTGATGCTGCGGACGACTTTGCCAAGCGTACTGGTGCAGACCGCACCGAGACCCGCGCGGCTGAGAAAGCCGCTGAAGCTAGGCTGAAGGCCGCTCGTCGCTCACCCGACAAGGGTATGAATGCGATTAGTGTTCTCGGCAGCGAAGGTGCTAAGCCCCTTAGCAGGTCTTTGGTCGATACCTCTGCCAAGATTGCTATGCCCAAGGTCGCTATGCCCAAGGCCGATAAGCCCAAGGCCGGTACGCCCAAGGCTGGTACGCCTACGAAGGAGGCTCCAAAGCCTTCGAGGCATAAGATGCCTCTCTCTACATCCGCACAGACCGATGCCTTCATCAGAAAGCTTGCGCCCCCGCCCACGCCCGCTTCTAGTGGAAAGCCTCTGGCGGAGCGTCCGTACGGTTTTGGTGGTTTTTCTGGGGGAAAGAATAAGAGGGACGCGGATGAGCGTAACCAGCCCTCTGCAACTCCCGCCGCAAAGACGCCTCCGAAGGAGGCTCCAAAGACGCCTCGCCCCACACCCGCACAGCTGGCTGCCCGCCTCAAACAGCTCACCGACATTAGCAATTCTCCGCGCACGCCCTCGAATAATAAGGCTAAAGGCGGCGCGGTGAAGAAGATGGCTAAGGGCGGTAAGATCGACGGCTGCGCCATTCGTGGCAAGACCCGAGCAACGAGGAACAAGTGATATGAAGAGTCGCCCTACTGAGCCCGCTGGTAAGCCATTCCTGCGCGTGCCGCTGACCGATAAAGCCGATCCCAAGAATAGTAAGCCTGTAACCAAGCCCGGCCCTACACGCATGAAGAAAAAGGCCAGCCCCACACACGCAGAGTACGCGGCGATTGAACGCGGTAACCGTGAACAGGCCCGTGAGGCTGGGAGCCTCAAGATGCTAAAGAAAGGTATCCCCATGAAGAAGTTCGCTAAGGGCGGTTCCGTTGATGGCTGCGCCACTAAGGGTAAGACTAAGACCAAGATGGTTAAGATGGCCATGGGTGGTATGGCCCGCCCAACTTTGGCGGGTGGTAGTGGGTTGCGGGGCGGTCCTGCTCACGTCCAGATGCCTATGATGGCTAAGGGCGGTAAGACTAAGACCAAGAAGATGGCCATGGGTGGTATGGCCCGCCCAACTTTGGCGGGCGGTAGCGGGCTACAGGGCGGTCCTGCTCACGTCCAGATGCCTATGATGGCTAAGGGCGGTAAGACCAAGACCAAGAAGATGGCCATGGGTGGTAAGGCTAGAGGAAAGTCCTGCTAATGCGCCCCGCGCGTGGTATGGGTGACATGCGGGCGTCGAAGATGCCGGGCAGAAAGACCATTAAGCGGAAGGATAACCCTAATGCCGTCACGACGTACGCTAAGGGCGGTAAGGCGAAGAAGCTCGACATCTCCGAAGCGATCAAAAAGCCCGGCGCTCTCCGTGCGCAGCTTGGCGCTAAGCAAGGTGATAAAATCCCGGCAGGAAAGCTAGCCAAGGCCGCTAAGGCCCCCGGCAAACTAGGGCAACGTGCACGGTTTGCTCAGCTACTGAAGGGTTTTAAGAAGGGTAAGTAGTATGATGCAGTGCCGGGGCATGGGTAAGGTCCGAAAGGGGCTAGCTAAAGGCGGCTCTACTAAGGATGCGTGTTACTCAAAGGTTAAGGCACGCTACAAGGTCTTCCCTTCCGCCTATGCCTCAGGTGCTATAGCCAAGTGCCGTAAGACCGGCGCTAAGAACTGGGGTAATAAGAGTGGCGGTTCGTAAAACAGAAAAAGGTGCCGCTCTTAAGCGTTGGTTTAAAGAAGACTGGAAGGACGTCCGCACTGGCAAAGCCTGCGGGCGTCAGGAAGGCGAAGAACGCGGTACTCCTTACTGTAGACCTACTAAGCGTGTATCTGGTAAGACACCCAAGACGTCGTCGGAGATGACTACGTCCGAAAAGCGTAAGCGTGTCGCCCAGAAGAAGCAGCTCGGGCAGCCCGCTGGGAAGCCTAAGCGCGTAGAAGCGGCTAGGAGGAAGAAGAAATGACCACTAGCGGCAACACCGGGTTTAATCTCAACCTGAACGAGCTGGTTGAGGAAGCCTTCGAGCGCTGCGGCGTTGAGCTGCGCACGGGTTACGATTTGCGCACGGCGCGGCGTAGCCTCAACCTACTGACGATTGAGTGGGCTAACCGGGGTATCAACCTTTGGACCATCGAGGAGGGCTCGATCCCCATGGTGCAGGGGCAGATCGCCTACGACCTGCCAACGGGTACGATTGATCTTCTCGACCACGTGGTCCGCACTCAGAGTGGGCAGGGGCAGACCGATATCAACATCACGCGGATCAGCCTCGATACCTATTCGACGATCCCGAACAAGAATGCACAAGGTCGCCCTATTCAGGTGTGGATCAACCGCCAGTCGGGTGCAACTGAGCCTAGTGGCGTAGCATACCCTCAGATTAACGTGTGGCCTGCACCCGAGCAGAGCAACTTCTACACCTTCGTATACTGGCGGCTACGGCGTATCCAAGACGCAGGTAACGGGGTTAATACGCAGGACATCCCGTTCCGCTTCCTGCCGTGCATGGTTGCAGGGCTTGCCTACCATCTGTCAAAGAAGGTCCCCGGCGCGCTCGAGCGCACCCAGATGCTCAAGATGGAGTACGAGGAGCTGTGGCAGCAGGCTTCTGATGAGGACCGTGAGAAGGCTTCACTGCGCATCGCACCGCGCCAGATGTTCTATTAGGGGGTTCGATGCCTAATAGGTTCGCCTCTGGGAAGTATGCAATCTCGCAGTGTGACCGCTGCGGCTTCCGCTTTAAGCTCAAGCAGCTGCGTAGCTTGGTCATAAAGACCAAGAACGTCAATATTATGGTGTGTTCAGAATGCTGGGAGCCAGACCAGCCTCAGCTCCAGTTGGGTATGTACCCAGTCGATGATCCTCAGGCGCTGCGCAACCCGCGTCCGGATACGACGTACTTCCAAGCGGGGCTTAATGTTAACGGTACTCCTACCGATGGCAGCCGTGTGATTCAGTGGGGCTGGAACCCTGTCGGGCTCTATAATCCTCTGGGTTTGTCGGGACTCGTAAATGTGCTAGAAGCGCAAGGTGCGGTGGGAACCGTGACTGTACAGACGGAGTAAAGTGATATGGCGAAGTTCTCCATGAAGATGGGCGGTAAGGAAGTCGGTCCCGCTGAAGTATATGCTCCGCCACATACGATGAGCGGGAGCACTGATATTAACCTCGGTAATAACGGGTACCCTAACAATATCGCGAACACCCAGACGGAAAAGACCCGTGGTACTGGTGCAGCGACTAAGGGTACCGGGCATAGTAAGAAGATGGGGTAACCCGTGAACTACGCGCAGCTCTTCGAAACCATAAAAGGGTACGTCGAAAACGACTTCCCTAACACCTCGTGGACCGACTCTGCCGGAACGGGGACGGTTACGCTTACCGCCAAAGAGCAGGTTGATATCTTCATCGAAGAGGCGGAGCAGCGTATCTTTAACATGGTCCAGCTTCTGGACCTGCGCAAGAACGTGACAGGTAACGTGACGAGCGGTAATAAGTACCTATCGGTGCCCTCAGACTGGCTCGCTAACTTCTCGCTGGCTGTGGTCGATGGGGCCGGGAACTATGAGTTCCTCCTAAATAAAGATGTAAACTTCATCAGGCAGGCGTACCCCAACCCTAGCGATCAGGGGCTGCCATACTGCTATGCTTATTTCGATGCGGACTCCTACATTATCGGGCCGACGCCGGATCAGAACTACACCGTTGAGCTGCACTACTTCTACTACCCACCGTCTATCGTAACTGCGGGTACGTCGTGGCTCGGGGACAACTTTGATAGCGCACTGCTATATGGCGCACTGCTCGAGGCGTACACCTTTATGAAGGGGGAGCCGGAGGTTATGGCCCAGTACCAAAAGCGGTACGACGAGGCTATGGCGATGCTCAAGCAGCTTGGCGAAGGTAAGAACCGTGAGGATAACTACCGGACGCGTCAAGTACGGTACCCAGTGAGGTAAGTGATGTTCAGCGGACTCAGCGACGTCGGTAACGTAATGGTTATGGTGACTGAAGGGCGTGGGTCTACGCCTGAGGAAGTCGCTGAGCGCGCGCTCGACAAGATCATCTACGTCGGTAGCCACGCACACCCAGCGATCCGCGATCAGGCTGAAGCCTTCAAGGACAGTATCCGTGAGGTGCTAGTACACTACATGCACGAGGCCGTGCGGTCGCATAACGTGACTCTGGTAAACAAGTTCAAGCAGGCGGGGCACCCAGAGTTGATCCCGATCCTCGACGCATAAGGAGGCCAAGATGGCAATTACCCAAGCAATGACCACGTCGTTTAAGGCCGAGCTTATGCTGGCCGTGCATGATTTTCGTGTCACTAGCGGCGATACTTTTAAGCTGGCGCTGTACACCTCGTCAGCATCGCTGGATGCGAACACCACGGCGTATGTCACGGCGAACGAAGTTGTAGGTGCAGGCTATACCGCTGGTGGGGGTACGCTCTCCAAGCTGGGCGGCGCTGTGACGTCGGGAACTACAGGATTTACGGACTTCTCTGACCTTACGTTTGCTAACGCGACGATTACGGCACGAGGCGCGCTTATCTATAATACTACGCCTTCGGCGCTTTCGAACGCTGGCGCTACGCTAACTAACCCTGCTGTAGCCGTGCTAGACTTTGGTTCGGACAAAACATCAACGGATGGCGATTTTACGGTTATCTTCCCCGCCGCCACTGCTGCCACTGCTATTATCCGTATATCGTAGGGAATCGGTATGCCGCTTATCCTTGCTGACCGCGTAAAAGATACGACTACTACAGTCGGAACGGGCACAGTTACCCTTAGTGGTACCGCTCCTTCCGGCTTTCAGTCGTTTGCTGTTATCGGTAACGCCAACACCACATACTACGCTTTAACCAGTGGTAGCGCGTGGGAAGTAGGTATCGGCACCTATACAGCAACGGGCACTACGTTTTCTCGAGATACAGTGCTGTCTTCAAGCGCAGCGAATGCCAAGATAGCGCTTAGCGGCACTTCAGACATATTCGTCACTTACCCTTCGGGTAAGGCGGTTCTAGACGGTTTTGGCACGCTACCTATCGCCAACGGCGGCACAGGCGCAGTGACCGCTGCTGCTGCTCTGACTGCTCTTGGCGCTTACCCAGCGTCAAACCCCAGCGGCTATACCGCCAACACGGGCACCGTCACAAACGTCACGGGCACAGGCACAGTCAGCGGCCTTAGCCTTACAGGCAGCGTCACTACCGCTGGCAGTCTGACCCTTGGCGGCACGCTCGCTTTGACCAGCGGTAACGTCACAACGGCCCTTGGGTTTACGCCCTACAACGCCACCAACCCAAGCGGCTACACCGCCAACACGGGCACAGCGACGAGCGTGTCCGGCACAGGCACAGTCAACGGGATCAGCCTTACAGGCACAGTTACCACCGCTGGCAGTCTGACCCTCGGTGGCACTCTGTCTGGCGTGTCGCTCACCACGCAGGTCACAGGCACACTACCCATCGCCAACGGCGGCACCGGCGCGGTGACGGCGGCTGCTGCTCTGACTGCTCTTGGTGCATACCCAGCGGCAAACCCAAGCGGCTACACCGCCAATGTGGGCACAGCGACGAGCGTGTCTGGCACAGGCACAGTCAACGGGATCAGCCTTACGGGCACAGTTACCACCGCTGGCAACCTTACCCTCGGCGGCACTCTGTCGGGTGTGTCGCTCACTACGCAGGTAACAGGCACACTGCCCGTCGCCAACGGCGGCACGGGTGCAACGACGCTGACGGGCTACACCAGAGGCAACGGGACCGGAGCGTTCACGGCGTCNGCGTCTATCCCCAACACGGACATCAGCGGCCTTGGCACCATGTCAACGCAGGCTGCAAGCAACGTCGCTATCACGGGCGGCGCGATTAACGGCACCACGATAGGTGCTACGACAGCTTCGACTGGGAGGTTTAGCACGGTCACAGCCACATCGAACGTGACGTCGGTGACTTTCACCACGCCGAACGAGCTAAACCTAATCGCCCCCGGTACTAATTTCATAAGAATGTGGACCGAGGGCCTCCAGCGGCTGGTGGTTGACCCTTTTGGCAACGTCGTAGCCAGCGTCAATATGCGCGCGCCTATCTTCCAAGACAGCGACAACACCGCCTTCTTCCTAGACCCCGCCAGCACAGGGACGTCGCTCAATGTGGCGGGTAGCGTCACCGCTGCGGGTCGCGTCGGTATCGGCACGACTACCCCCAATGTGCCACTCGACGTGCGGGGTGATGTTCACACCGGCGCTCAGATCGTAACCGGAACAGGCGTTTCGACCGGAGGCGTAGCAATCGAGCATGGCGCGAACCGAAGCGCGGATGGGTTGGCGCTTTTCGATTTCCACACTCAAGCTGGGCAAGACTTCAACGCTCGCCTGCTGCGGACCTCGGGCGTGAACGGTAACTTTGATATAATTAACGCAGGGACCGGCTCGGTCACAGTAACAACGTCGGGCACCGAGCGACTGCGGGTCACCAACGGCGGGAATTTGCTTGTTGGAACTACCACCACTT
>JGI1221J13441_10000581_pt1 | contig 16197 bp, 21 predicted proteins | sample LakVidmifraction_4_FD_13441 | JGI IMG/M metagenome (IMG submission 13441) | reverse complement strand
CTTAACAACTTTTCCCCCTTTGTTGAATTTATAGCCTGGTTTCAATTGGCCATTAGGTGTTAGCCCTGCACATTTAACCCTATTATCGCAAACTTTTTTACCAGGCACAGATAATCCGTACATTTCAACATCTACCTTTTCCTTAGGTGATTTCAAATATTCCTTAAGTTCGGAAATGGCATCCATCACCTGATCATATAAACGATTTTTATCATCTAATCGGTCGGATTTGAACGCATTTGTGAATCGTTTTAAAAGTCGCTCTGCTTTTTCTTTCCCTGGGATAGTTCCCTGTATTGATATGAAGCTTCGCAACAAGGTAACAGCATAGTTTATCTTGGTGCCGGCAACATAGGTTGTCAATCCCTCAATTAGTTTTGTGTTTTCAATCTCCAATTTGATCCCGTGTTCCTTTGCCTGGTCTGAATTTTCTGATTGTTCAAAAATCTTAGTAATTCCTTCATTGGCCAATTCAAACTCATCCCCTTTATCTGAGGACTTCCGTACATTCCGTGATACAGCCGCCTTATTGAAGGCCATATAAAGTAACCGTACTTGCTGATAGGTCAGGGTTTCTTTTTTTGTGGCATTTAAAAATCTTCGTAATAACTTAAATTCCTCGCTGAAATTATTAACCAATTTCACATCAACAACGGCCTTTTTTATCTTTTTAGCCGGGGTTTTTTCTGCTTTTCTGCTTTCAGTTGCCGGTTTGGGTGATTTTTTAGCAACTGAAGGGGTTTTTTGGCCTTTGGCCTTTGGCTCTTTCTTAATTGGTTCAGGCTTATTTTTAATTGCACCCTTATTTATTTTAGCTAGAAAGGTGTCAATCATTTTGTCAATAGCTTTGTCCTCACCGTGTAGGTCCAACATATCCTCCACATCTTCCCTGTTATCACGAACAGCCGCCGGTAAATCATTCCAATTGATACTTGATTTTTTCTCGTTGTAATTGCTAAGTGTTATCATAATTTAAGTTTTTAAGCTGCAAGTTCTAATTGAATTAAAATAGCTTTTGCTCTTGCTTTAGCTATCCGTAATCGTTTTATTTTTTTATCATCATCCGGTTCAAATTTCTTGGTAGGAATGGAGCAAGCTTCAGCACTACTTTTTTCAAACTTATAGTCCAAAAGGTTATTCAGCCCGGCAAAGTCTTTTACCCTTTCTGAAATGGTTTTCCCTTCTATCCCAAACTTTTTCTTTTTCTCAACTATTTCATTATATAGTTTTTCCTCAAATTCAGGAGTTTTGATTTCTTCCAGTTCCCCTTCTGCAGCTTCCAATTCTTTATCCAGTTCCTCACGGATTAAATCAATATCGGTATTTTCGTCATACCCTCTGTTTTGAAAAAGGGAACGTTTCATTTTTCCTAATCCAGAAACAACCTCTTTGAAGCTGTCAAAATTATAGGTGTAAGTAAAACGGCCTGAATCTAATCTATAATAGGCTGAAATTGCCTTTATCATTTCCTTATCTGTATGGTTTCCCTGCTCAATGGCCTTTAACCCATCGTACACTTTCTGAAACCTTTCAATGTCATTGATAATGGATTTTGGCAAATTATCTAAATCCAATGTTGGGATCTGCTGAAAACTGATATAATGGTTGTTAGTATTTGAAACCATTTTTGATGGAAACCTTTTGATCCAGTTATAAATATCATTCAGGTTGCTTTGCTTTAAATTATCATATCTAACTTTTAAGTTCTTATAATTATTTAAATCTTCAACTTGTTTTCTGAAAACGTGTGCTGCGGCTGTCAATTCCTCTCTAATTTGCAGCATTTCAAACCGTACCAACTTTTTAATATCAGTTACCAGGGCAAACTTAACTTCGTTTGGATCCAGGGAAGCTTCATCCAGTACATTCCCTCTGTCACTTTTATTCCAAAGATCATTTATCCGGCTTGTTTTTTCCTCCAATTTTTGGAAAACAAATACGTCCATGGAGTTTTCCATAAGTGGCATAACTACACGCACAAAATTGTATTGGTTTTTTTGCCGCCAAACACGGCCTTCCAATTGGCGAATATCGGTCGGGTTCCAGTTTGGGTACAGATTATAAAGCACGGTTGATTTTTCCTGTAAATTAATTCCCTCTTTAATTGAGGAAGTTCCTAAAATCACTTTGCAAGTACCCTCATTAAAAGCATCCTTGATTTTTTCCTTATTAGTGGTACTCATTCCACCTTGGATAAACTCAACTTCATCTGTCTTTTGTTTGGGATTGCTAATCATTTTGACTGCCTTCTTATAACCCAATTCTTTTTCCAGGTATTCTTTTATGNATTTGAAATACTGTTTTCCACGGTCTATGTAAACTACCTGGCCTGAAAGTGGCGTTTTAGTTTTTTTATGATGTGCTACAACGGTAGCTATACAGTCCATGGTATATTTTATCTTCGGACTTGCATTTACAAAATCTAAATAATTTTCAGGCTCTCCCAAATCAAGATGCTTCACATGGCTTTTTGGGGCTTTACCCACAAGAAAAGGGGATAATGCGTTATTTTGACTATCGGCCATTAATGACAATAGTCTTCCCGGATCATCCCTATCTGCACCTTCTGAAGCTTTCTTATTGATTTCAGTTTGAATTTGCTCTTGGTCCTCACCGGCCTGTAAATAGGTTAAAACTTGTTCTCCCCTGGGAAGCTTCACAATACCTTTTTCTGTAACCTCGGTAGTTTTGGGCAAATTAATTTTGCAGGGTCTTGGTACATTAGCTTCTTCACCGGTTTTGAAGTTTATGTGACTATTAATTAATTTTTGCAGGGAAATACGATTATTAAAACTCTTAACCACATTTTTTTGTTTGATCTCACCATCAACACTCACTACATATTCAGATGTTTCTGCGATATATTGTTCAAAAAACTGAGTAAGATTTACAATGTTATTGTCCTTCATATACTGATAAGCAACCAGGGCAAGCATTGAATAAATTTCTAAGGGGCTATTGGTGAACGGTGTTGCTGTAAGTAGCATAACGTTACGGCCATATTTTCTCTGAATGTAATTACATAAGAAGAAGGCTTTAACTCCACGATTACTCGGTGATCCTCCTTTTACATGAAACTGTTTCTTTTCATCTTTTCCGTTTTCGTCTTTTCCGGATTTCACTTCTGAAAACACATTCTTAAAATTATGCGCTTCATCAACTACAACATAATCAAATCCAAGAACCTCAATATCGGCAATGGTTTCTTTTAATCCAACGCCAATGATCTCCCGGAATTTTTCATTTTGTTTTTCTTCATCCCTTTTAGATGCGCCTTCCGTTTGGCCCACAATATCTGATAATTGAGTAAAGTGGTCTGCCTGGGTAAATTCATTAAACCCAATTTTCATTAGTCCTTCATAAGATACCAATGTGATTGTATTTTCTTTGACTTTTTTATCCAGGTTAATATGATCGTATTTTGTACCCAAATTAAACCAATCATTCACTTCTATTCCTGTTCCGGTAAGCACTCCGGCTAAATCACCTTCCCCTGCCATTTCTTTGATCCAGTTCTTATAGGTTGGGTTTGGAACAGCTATAATAGGCCGTTTACACTTGCCGTTTTTAAGGGCTGTAACTACCTCAATAATTGCGGTGATAGTTTTACCCACACCTACATCATAAGCGATAATACCGGACCCTACCAACTCCATAAATGCGATACCTTCTCGCTGTGCCTTCCGTACTTCTAATGAATTTCCCATAAAGGATCTTGAAACCTCAATTCCAATAGGGATTTTTTGATATTGAAGCGGGGCCGTTGAATTGTACTGCTCATTGTAAAACACATCAATGGCCAACTGATCCTTTGTTTCCAAAGCTTCGTGGAGAAAAACTTTGAATAATCGTTCTCCTTCTTCCCTGGTGCGTTTTTTTATTTTACTCCATTCAATTTTATCAATATCCCGTGGTTTGTTTTCCGCTTCCAGGTAGTAATTAATAACCTCAAAGGAATTTGTTTTCTTAATGTTTTCCTCGGCCAAATTCCTCAACCATTCCTTGTAAGCTTCCTTCAAGTTAACAGGGGCTTCCAGAATAACGGCAGATGATTCACGTAAATTATCAACTATAAACTTTCTCGGAAACCTTGAAATAGCCAAGATAATTGGCCGTTCAGATTCAATCGGGTTTGAAATAGATAATAATGCCGGTTTTAATTTTTCAAGTGTTTCCAAATGATTTTCATAAACGGCAGGACTAAGCTTCTCCATGAGAATTGCCCTATCTTTTTTAAGTTTAGTGATCTTTGTATATAAATTACCAAACACAAAAACAGGAAAAGGTACATAGGCTTTGGTTATAGGATCATAAAATAGAACGCCGGTTTTCACCCATTCAGCTATTAATTGTTTTGTTTCTTTTACAAAATAAGACTTCCAGCTGGCCATTGGTACACCTTGATTTTTCCGGAACCAAACCCAAGCTTTTATCTCGTCCTTAGTAATGCCGGGATTGTACATGGCTACCGTTTCGTCAATGGTAAACGTTTTAGATTGTGATTTCCCTAAACCAACATTTGATCCCATTAATCCATTTATAAAATGAAGGTTATCATTGAGTAAATCTTCTACTTCCTTATCTAACTTCCCTGTATATCTTTTCATTGGTTCAGTTCTAATTGAATTAATATTGCTTTTGCTTTTGCCTTCGCTATTTTTAAACTGTCATTAGTTTTATTCATTCCAGTAACACGTAACACATCTTCCGGCTTCCCTTTTACCTGAATAGGGAAATGAAATGAAGTTGATTCAAATTCAACACCGGCTATCTTCTCCGGGTGCATTTTAAACCAATTGTCATCACTTGTTATTTTTACAAAATCTGTCATTAAATCATACTATTTACAGGTGAAATGCAGCTTGATATTTTGAATTGTTCATTTATCATCATCCTGATAATCATTTCCTCTACCATTTTATAACCGTGTTCAGTTTGAATAGCATTAAAAACACTACTGGCCATTTTTGGAGTAACTTTTCTTAACTCTTTAAAAATCTGATCTCTTACTTTCTTTTTCATTTTATTTCCTTCTTAAAATTACTATGTCCGTTGGTACTGACGTATATTTAAAAACATCCGGCATCCTGTATGCATCTACAAATTCAGCATACTCACCAATCCATTGCTTCTCATTTGTATAGGTTTTATTATTCCTCATAAAATTTGAACCGGTAATAAACACTAATAATCCACCGGGCTTAAGAAGTAATAATGATTGATACATAAAAAACAGTTCCATTCGTTTTATATTCAACTTTTTTGATTTAAAATAACTTGAATATCTATTCGTTGATGCTCCATAAGGAGGATTCCCAATCACCAAATCAAATGGGTAATCTTTTAGCCATGTAATAGGCTTTTTTAATTTTGTTGTAAATCGGGGCTTTTTTAAAAATGAAGTTTCAAAATACTGATTAAAAAATGTTGCTTTAGGGCTTCTTTTTTTGGCTATGGCAAAATTAAGTGGATCCAATTCAAATGCGGTGCAATTTTGAGGTTTGTCCAGGACCGATATCATATTCCCTGTTCCACATGCAGGTTCTAAAATTTTACCGTTTACTTTAAAACCATTCCTTTTGGCCAACTTATACATCACCTCACATAGCCACACCGGAGTAAAAAACGAATACAACATATTCTGGCCATCATTAGGCTCATAATTATCCAATACTTTTTTATCAGCATCGGATAATGACTTTTGATCTAAAATTGATTTTATTTTGTCTGGATCAGTCATTTATACGGTGATTGATTTTCCAAAAGCTTCTATATCAGCCTTAATTTGAAGGCTTCCTGGGTTAGAAACAACTCCTAATACTTCTGAAAAGGAATTGCCAATAGTAGCAAGTGAAAGCTGTACAGGAATATTGGTTATTGTACGACTTCCATTGGCGGGCATTTGGATATTAGATATGTTTGGGTGAGCAACCCCCAAATAAACCCCGGTTGGACTTAAAAAATGCAGGTTTTTTAGTGTTATTTTATTGCCCGGAATATCAATAGCCTGGTTAATTGTATTTGTCAATTCCACATCTATTTCAAAGGTGATTATACCTTTTTTCATATCTATTTTTTTGACATTCTTTAACTTGAATTTCAGGTTGTTGAGAACCTTATCGTACTTCCCTTTGCCAAAGTATATAAGTCCCCCGGCAGCAATAGCGGCTGCACCTAATATTACTTTTCCTATCATAATTTTATGTGTATTTTAAATTTTAATCCCAAATTTCCCGTATTCCCGAAATTGTAAAAACCTCCAATACTCGCACCCCAATCTCCTTTGATAAACATAATTGAAGTATCTATTCCGTCAATTCCGGATAGCGGAGAATAATCTATGCCAGGAGATATAAATAAACCCATAGGTTGTTTTATAATCGTTTCCGTTGTAGTAATAGTTGTTATAGTATGATTTACATCAGCAACAATACTTTTTTGTAATAGGCGGCCTTCTGAAAGTATGTCAGTATAAATGGTTGCCTGATCTAGGCGTGTTGTGTCCACATATCGGTTCACTACCTTAACGTTTTTTCGGTCTTGCACGGGAAGTTTACTCACATTCTTAACCTTCTTTATTTTATGTGGAGTTTCTATTACACTCACTTTTTCGGGAACCCGATTTTTTATTTCAGTGTTTTTTGCGCTATCCCTAACGGTTAGGGTTACTTCCTCTGTAATGGTTTCAATTTTAGCAGGTACACAATCCTTTTCCTTTTCACAAGATTTCAAAAACAACATTGCCAAAAGGACTATTATTATTATATGCTCAATTGTTATTTTAAAAGGTGTGTTCATTCTTATCCTATCCTGCTGAACAAAGGTTCTGTTTAAAAATCAACTCTCTTTGAGTATCAATATGTACTATAAGTGTTCGTACTTTACTTCGTTGTCTGCGGCACTTTTCAACTATATCACAATATGCTTTATCTTCGATATCTGTCATTGTTTTGGTGTTTGTCATTATTAGAAATAGCACTTAGTTGTTGTACAAATACGTGATATTTATTCACCAGGGTAATAATATCCTTATTGCCTTCCTTCAGGTCCTTTTGATGTTCAGCTACAATTCCGGAAATTTTATCATCACGTTTAATTATATCCTTTTTTAAAAGGTGATTTTGCCAAATCAAGTATGTTATGAATAGGAGTAAAACTCCGATGGCAGAAACACTTTCAATGGTTACGATTTCCTTTACATCTCCGGCAACTTGAAGTAATGGTAATAGTATGAACATATTTGATTGATTTTTTTAAACGTAAATTAAAGTTGTTTTTTCAAAGGATGCTTTTCGGCCAACTTTTCAAAGAATATTCTTTTTTGTGTGGATCTCTGCCGCCTATTGTAAGCCCAATTTTCATATTTTGGCCCAATTTCCCATCGGTCACTCATAAAGTCAAGGTTTGTACTGTTCTTATCTTCCGGTATATCATATAAAACTCCCATTTGCCGGTAAAAAATAGCCCGCATCAAATTAGGATAAAGAAGTAGTTTTGAATTTAACCAAATTTCCTGTCCGCCTTCGATTTCAACTACTGAACCTATAAAATTAAGATCAGCTTGTATCAGTACAACTTTTTTTAAGCTGATTAGCTGCGGTGCATAATCTACCTGATAATAAATTGCACTTAAATAAAATTCTGTAAGCAATTCAGGCAATACCACGTCGTTTGTTATAATATGATCTCCTGGGGTTTCTTTTGCTTTATCACTATCTACCTGGGCAACTGAAAAAATGGTAATAAATAGACTTAATCCAATTAAATAATTTTTCATAATAAAGTTTTTAAAGAGTTAGAAATATATAAATTGTAAGCACAGGCATTTGGAGAAAAAAGAAATTACGCCAATTGAAGCTTAAAAACTTAAAGTCCATGTAATACTCTCTTAATGCGGCAATAGCCATAATCTGAACCACGGCCCAAACCGGATGGAAGCTGCTCAATAGTGTTACTCCACCAAAAAATATTGCCAGGATAATCCCGTATAAAAATTGGTTGTACCAGGTTGTATTCTCTACTATTTTTTTAATTTTTTCCATAAGTAAACTTTTAAATTGATTTTTATTTTAGCCTGTCGGAACTGGTGTGATTGTGTCCGTGTTATCGACTGGCAGATCCTCTGCTTCTGATCCGGTAATTGATACATCTACCTGATATGGCCCGGCTGCTTCAACGGTTGCCGTAATATTTATGATATCACTTGCGGCAATGGCCAAGCTGCCAACAGTCCATATACCGGTAACATCATCATAACTTGCTGCGCTATCATCACTCACATAAGTATATCCGGCAGGAAGTAGGGAAGTGGCCTGTACATTTGTAGCCGGTTTATTCCCGTTGTTATTTCCAGTAATTGTGAATATTACGTTGTTTCCAATCACCGGTGCTGCATCATCGACTGCAATAGTTGTGGATAGATCATTAATAGCTGCAATAGGTATTATTGTTGCGCTTGCTGTATTATCTAAAAGGGTTATTTCCACCTCTTTAGTTGTTAAGTTTGCGCTAACTTCATAATTATCCGTATCTGTAACTGAAGCTGTAATATTTAAGGTTTTAGAAGTTCCTTTTGGTAGATCACCTATAAGCCATTCACCAGTAACATTGTCGTAACTTCCAGTATCTTCTGATACAAAAGTATATCCATCAGGTAGCAAAGCAGTCATTATAGCTTCTGTTCCTGGATTAGCGGCAATTTGTGAAGCTGTTATTGTAATAACAACATTTTCACCTTCTATCGGTGTGGCATTGTCAAATATTACATTTACGGAAGTATCCGTTCTTTTTAAAGGACTTGAAATAAGTTCAACGCCAATGTTACCATCTACTATTTTTTCATAGTACAAATCCTTAGTGGTTATATCAGTTTTTATGATTTTATCCCGAATTGATCCTTGAAACATATACTCAATACCCCCTAATCTATTGAATCCAGGGTGTACGTTTATATCACAACCGTGTGTCGCTGATATTTGATACCAGGTATTACCACCATAACTGGCATCAGTAACATTTCCAATACTGAAAAACCCACCGTTTAAGCTGAAGGTGTTATTTCCTAAGGTGAAATACTTGATTAACACATCCTTGCAAATGCAAGATTTAAAATAAGTTGTAGCCTTATTAGATGTTCCTACCCCAAAAATAGTTCCGAGTATTTTTGAATCTGAACTAACAACAAAATTAGCTTGTCCAATAAAATTAATTGGATAAACCCAAGCACCACCAAATTGACAAAAACCTAAAAACCCTTTGTTATTTAGTGTTAAAGAGGAAAAATTTATTACGTTGAGTATTGTTCCTGAATTATTGATATGAAAATCTTCTAAAGAAGTAAAACCATTTATAGGCTCATTAAAAGACCTAATGTAACCCCCCGTTAATGCGGTACTTCGATTAATTTCATTTGCAATTACATCTATCTTTGCAGAAACCCCCTGGCCTTTTGGAAGATCATTAAAGATAGAATCTTGTAAATCAGAAACCTTAAACTGAGTAACCACTTCTTTTGGTTGATTGTTTTCAATAGGAATTATAAAATAATCTTTACACTCTATTTCATTGAAATTAAGCCAAAAAAACTGTTGAAATTCGGTGTAAAGACTACCGTTACTGATAGTCATTCCATTCAAGGAATCATAATAAGTGTTATACAAAGATTCACCACTAACATCGGCTGTACCTGCCTGATACCCATCTGCAAAGATATTACTAAGTTCATTTCCATTGGTAAAATCCATATATGGCAGACCTCTTTTAATTTCTGTTAAAAGATACCTCTTGTTCTCTATGAAACTCAAACTGTTAATTCCACCTAATTGATAAACTTGACTTCCACTATCAAGTTTATACACTTCTTGTAAAAATTTAAACCTGTTCCAATCTGTATCATTACATCGAAATCTTCTATACCTCTGAACTCTCCAATCCTTATTTACGTCAATTTTTAAAGCTTCATTTTTCCTTCTTATAACATTGCCTTCCCTGGTAGCTATTACATTTCCGTTTAAATCAAAAACTTTATTATCAAAAAAATCATATTCAACAATATCACCAGGATGTGTGTCACTTGTTGCAATAGGCGAAAAATTATTTTCAGATATTGCTGTCAATACTAATCTTTCGGGTTGTGGTGCAGGGTTTTCTGCTGCTGTCATTCCTGAATAAGCTTCCCCATTGTGAACATCGGTATTAACCAATCCACCAGGCTGCATAATCACCTTTCCAAAGGTGATTTTCTCAATAGCTGCGTTTGTGGCAATATCCCCGGATAATACACTTTCACCTATCTCAATTTCAGTATCTGAATTGATAGCTGTTATAATGTGATCATATCTATAATCAGCATCAACAAAATAACTTATAGTTTCCCCTACTGCAAATTCCTGGGTAAACAAAGTTCCTGTTCCTGTTATAAGATTACTCCCCTCAACCGTTGTTAAAGTTCCTGTATGATCAGAATTAAATCTTTCCTTTATTACTTTGCCATCAATATATGGATCATCATATCGAGAAGCATTATAGCTAAATCCTACTCCAACTGTTGGATACCACCCTGACACAAGATGCGCTCCATCACCCCAAACATTTGATATGGTAAAAACGTCTCCAATTTGGGCTACATCATACCATCCAGGCACACTAACTATGGTTATCTCACTTCCTGGGCTTAACCTAATTCCACTCTCAAAATATGTATAGTAATCATAAGGGGTTTGTGATACTAAACTACTTTCTACTATAAATGAGGTGTCTGTTTGATTTATAAGGTATTTATGCAAATAATTTGCAATAAGATATTTTTGTCCAGGTACTAATGAGTTGTTTTCCGATAAGCCTAATAGATTATCGTAATCTGATTCTACTTTTGATTTTGTTTCAATGAATATATTACGGTTAGTATTTGAACCACCTCCAACTTTATCTATAACTAATCCTGGCATTGTTTAATTTTTTAAGTAAAATTTGTAAAATAAAAACCCAATGGTTGAAATAACTCCAATAGTGATTAGCCCCATAGGTTTTTGATAGTCAACATTAAATTTTGCTAACCTTATTATCCAACCATCTGCAAATTCATCTGAATTACCTCTTGTATTATAATGATCTGCTCTGCGTTCATTGAATAGGGTTACAAACTCCCCTACGCCAACACTATTTAGGGCCGATAAGGTTTCTTTTCCAATTCTGTTATCAATAGAAAGGGAAAACCCAAAACGATCATTAAGAAGCCTTTGAGCAATTTGAACACCATTACCGGCATTGACTTGGTGGTCAATTATTGTGTTAGCAATGGCCTGGCTATCAATTTCACTCGCTCTTTGTCTGTTCCAAAAATGGATTAGGTATAATTCGGATGCACGGCATTTTGTAATAGCCATCATATCTTTAAGGCTTGGAGGTCTGCCAATTACCCCCTCATAAAATCGTGTTGAAATTCCTAAATTCGTTCCAATAAGCTGCCCCAGAGAATTAAAATTTCCCCTGTCTTTTGGATTGTTTTGAAATCCTCCTTCCACTTGCTGAAGAAGTGGTATGTAGCTAATGAAATTTGCCATTATAAAGTTACTTTCTTTGGTGATCCACTACTTGCACTCATAAGAATTAGCAAGGCTGCGGTTGCGCCAATGGCAGGTATTAAATATTTAGGCATTCCGCTATCAGGCTTATTGGCCACTATGTGGACTTCGTTCAAACTTTCCATTTTCATTATTATTTTTTCGGGTATAGAATCAAAGGAATGTGTTTGGCTTTCTGTTCCAACATAGGATATGATCACTTTACCTGGATAAGAACTATTTATATAAGTAACTCCATTCCATTGTGTTACTGATCCTTTATCATTTTGAAGAACGTGTGCGCCAACTAAAGGATTATCAAATTCATCTACTACTTGTATTCTCTTTATCATAATTAAACATTTAATAAATTCGGAATGATTTTTTGCATCTGCCTAATTTCATTATCATCTAATTCATTGGTAAGCCAGGTAATTAAATGATGATCTCCACTTGTCAAGGGATCACCAACGTTGCCCCAAAAAGCGGAATATTGCCTTTTTCCAAAAACTTTATATACTCGAACAAAATCATTTTCAGTCAACCCGGTTAATGCGCTAAAAACAGGTTCATTACTACTTCCTACCCCCTTCATACCGTTGTACAGTCTTTCAGCAACTGCCATAACCTGAACTTCACTCAATGTGCTTTTAGGTAAATTTGGGTTTGAATGTAATTTTGGTAATTCGTCTTTTTGAAGGAATTTATATCCAACATAGGCAGCCCCACCAACTGCAACAATGGCCATTATTGGAATTGCGTTTTTTGCTATCTTCGATCCTATCTTTCCAGATGTTATAGATGGTCCCATATATTTCAACAATTAGTTTGATGTACATTTTTAAATAAAAGATTGAAGCATTGCCCAATTTTCATTGAGCATTACTCTGGCCTTTTTGCTTCGGGCCATTTCTTCAAGGCGTAAGATTTCCTGAATACTTAAATTGTTGTTCATAAATTGAAAAGCTTTTTCCTTTTTTTCTTCGTCAGCTTTATGTGTTGCTGTAATTAGTAGCGTTCTGGCCATCGTTTATAATTTTGTGTTGTTGTAAAATTTTGAAATAATCATTCATAAAGGATTCGTTTCCTTTTAATGATTCCACCAGTACGTAATATGCGTTTTGTACGTGCCTATCGGTTACTTGTGTGTTGTTAGATACCAAATCAACAATAGTGTTCTTAACATCACTTAGTTGTTGTCTTGTAGCTTCAGGTGCGTTTAAACCAGGTACTACACCTGGTTTAAATGATGCGATAATTTGCGTAATTGTAGAAGGGTTTGAAGCAAGACTCTCAATCAGCTTGTCAACTGCTGAAGGCTTGCTATCCTTCCCTATTTTATAAACAAGGTTCTCATTCGATAACACCTTGTTTTCAGCTACCATACGATCAATCTTTGCACTATGGTCAATTTCCATACGATCAACCTTCGCTTGCAAATTCTTTTTATCTTCTGCTACTTCATTAAAACGTGTTGCATCGGTATGCATTTTAAGCACTTCAGGGCCACCCAATCCAAATGATGCGGGAGAACCTAAACCGTTTGATTGTTGCGGCGTGGCTCCCGGCTTATTATCGGCCTGAGAACCACTTGCAGCAACAGCATCATTAGATTTTCCTATTGTGTAATTATGACTGCAACCATCACGAATGAAGGTTGAACCGTGTTTTTGTTTAGTATTGATCTGAACGGTTTTAATCCCTTTCCCAACTAACTTGGTGAAGTAGTCTTCGATAGTAGCACCGTTTTTAGCCAATTCAGCATAACTCACGTTTTTTTCAAGTGTGGAATTATTGTCGACATTATATATTTCAAAACGGTTTTTGTCACTTTTCTGTAACCACTCAAAAAGTTCGGTTAATTCTGGTTTTATTAGCATAATTTTTTTAACAATTCTGAACCATTGATCCGAAATAACACATCAGATTACGGCCTTGTTTATTAGTTCCTTCAAATACTACTGGCACATCATTATCCATTACCATATTTGCAACTCCTGCCAAAAAGCTTTCTCCTGGCTTGATAACAGAATGAAGCACACGCACATTCTCATCTCCGAAATTGTAAAAGGTTGGTTCGATCATTCCTTTTATGGAAAAATTATCAACGTCCTCCTTTATCTTTCGGAAGCCCAAAGTTGCCTTTAGCATTATTTATCTTGTTTGATTATTCCGAACACTACCTGCACGTCAATGGCAGTAACTAAAGCTACCTTAGTTGATAATCGTACAGAAAGCTCTGATCCTCCTTTGTATTCAATCGGCTTGAATCCGTCCAAATATTGACCTGCATTGCTCTTTTCCCAAAATTCCAAAGCTGTTGGTGCTGAGACCTCGTTTCCGTTCTCAAACAAGCCCAAATCAATTAATTGCGTTGGTACAATGCTTGTTGCTACGGCTGCAAAAATGCGTTCCCCTGTTTCAAGTGTTATAGATTTTTCAGCTAAGCTATCTGTGGCCGCAAAACTTATGTTTAGCGTTTTCCAAAGTATTTTTTTCATCTTAATATGTTTTATAGTAGTTGCTTGCGATAAGAGAAAAAAAAAGCCCTAACCCACTCGGGTTAGGGCTTTTTATTAAATGTTCACAAACTACATTGTTACTGTATGAACTATTGTTTTCTTGTAGTTTTGAATCCTTGCAGTCTAATTTCAATGTAATTGAACATAGTGGCAGTAGGCGTAAAGGTTGTTCCTTCAGGGAAGCGTAAAACCCATTCCATAGGCTGATCATCTACCAGGTAACTGAAACCTTCCAAATCGTGGTACATATCACCGGAAGTATTAGTTGACTGTCCTTTTACCAAGTCGGCAACTGGCAGGTCTAAAACTTCTCGTCCGTTTTGGGTGATTACCAAATTTGCATTTCTCAATATGGCAGGAACAAGGGCTGTTGAATAATCCAATGAACCTTCTTTACCTGCTGATGCGCCTTCTGCATAACCAAGAGCAATTCTATCAAACACGATTGCTTGATTCTTAGGCAATTTCGTTTCGGAAATTGAAGATACACCGTCAACTTTTTTGGTGTTTTCATTAATTACCTTCCAAGCTGAGGAAGCGTTTGATGCATCCTTACGGACATATACTGTGTGGCGTGTCAGACGTGCGCCAATTTCCCCATTCAATGGGGTTAAAAGTTGTGCCAATTCACTTGAAAAAGCGTTACTAACTGCTATTACAAAACCTAATGCTTTGATAATTTTATCTCTGTTTTTCATCTTACTTACTCGTTAAATTTTAATTGATTTTTTTTAGGATTTTTTTATCCTGGTAAAAGCTTTTTACTCTAAAATGCGGTTACATCTATTTCATCTGATTGACCGTACCCGGGAGAAGAAGGTTCTAATGCAGGGAAGTTGATTACGGGTGATGCAAGGGCAGGGTATGATCCTACATTGTCATTTGGACAACCAAGACCTACTGCTCCTGCAACAAACTTTTGCGAAGCTGTTGAGTTTTCGTCAATCGTGATCTGATCTCCTGCGTATTTTTTTACTAATGCAACTCCCTGGGCAATAGACAACCCTAAAAGGGCGCCTTTTACTAGGTTGTCTGCACTTGTTTTTCCCTTTATGGATGCCGCACCTGCAAGACCAACTACTGCTATACCACTACGAGCGAGTAAAACTTGCTCAGCCGGTACAAAAGTCATTAGCCCATTCGATAAAGCTCCACCTGCGATAGCACCACCCAATGATAGGGCGTTGTAACTAACATTCTCGGCTGTAATTTTTCCGAACTTCATAATTTAAAATAGATTAAGTGATTAATTGATTACCCGTTGCTGCGGTTAATTGTTGTTATTTTTTGGCTGCCGCACTCCAAGCGATTAGGCCGAATGCAGCCGTAAATACCCAGGGTAAATACTGCTTTGTTCCTTGTTGTTTTTTCTTATCCTGGTTTAAAACTTCTTCTTCATTATCTTTCATATTTTGGAATTTTTGATGATACGATATAACGGTGTTCTCAGGCCAGACAAAGACTTCCGGAGTTGATCCCAAATAGTCAGAAGTATTCGTGTATGTATCTACTTTTCCTGAAAAATCATTAGTTACACCTATTGATTTTTCATAAGAGGTAATAATTTCTTTGGATATTTCTTCGCAAATCAATGCTTGTAAATAAGCGACTGTTGCAAGGCTTGTAATGATCTCCTGATCTCCTCTTACGTCGTAATATGAACGGCATACGTTTAATGCTGAAACAATATCATTGATCCCTTGATAGTACTCAACTGATACTAATTCGCTCTTATCGGTTGCTGATCCCAATGGGGTTGACAACTCGGCAAACCAGGGATTGAATTTGTCAGTAAACCATAAACTAACATCATCCGAAACAGCACTATCTAAGCTATTACCCTGAACTTTACCTTTAATCAAGCCGTTCATAACGGTTTCGGTTAGGAAATTGCTTACAAGACCATTTCCAGATATCTGAAGCTTTGACAATAGGTTATTGTACCAGGTCATTTTCATTACTTGTTTGATTTACTTTTCATCATAAATAGAAATGGCAAGCTTGCCAGGGCTACACCCCCTATGATCAATCCTGTATTAGATCCCGCTGGTTTAGCCTGGATAGTATTAGGATTAACATTTTGTTGCTGAGATCCACCTCCAAAACTGCCTGTT
>JGI1221J13441_10000577_pt1 | contig 16231 bp, 16 predicted proteins | sample LakVidmifraction_4_FD_13441 | JGI IMG/M metagenome (IMG submission 13441) | reverse complement strand
GTTTAACTAAATGAATCAACCACAAGTATATAGGATCAAATTAGAAGATAAAGCCGCTTTTATAAACAAAGCAGAGCGATTAGGGGTAGATATTAGTTCATTTGATATTAAAGATGATCAATTTAATAAGGTTTTTATTATTACATTCTATAAATCTGAAGAGATTGAGATGGTAAAAAAAATATTAAAATCATCTCCTAAAATAGATATTATAAAAGAATATGTTAAAAATATTATTAGAGATGAATTAAGAACACGTTTGGATAGTTAATTATCCTTTCGTATATTGATAATAGAACTAAAAATAATTATATGAGATACAAAAATAATGTTATGATGAAATTGGAACAGGCTGAATCATTGATAAGTCGCATTCAATTACAAGTGAATAGAGGAATGTCTCAAAATCAAGTACTTGAATCCATTGAATCTTTAAAAGAGCAAATGGAGGAGGTAAAGTCAGTTATTTCTATAGAACCTGATGATTTTGAGCAACAATTTGCTCCTCAAAAATAACCAATTATGGAAATGATTTTATGGATTGCATTTATTCATTTTATTGAATTGATAGGTGTTGTAATATATTTTATATTCAGGAAAAATATAAAAATGGAAAAAATAATTATTAAACAACAGGAACAAATTGATTCTCTTGAATTCTTATTCAATCAATTAACTAGTTCTTTAGATAAAGTTGATAATAAGGTTTGGGTTGAAGGAGATACTGAATTAATGGAAGTTTTTCAAAATGTTAATGAAATTAAAAGTACATTAAATTCTTTTTACAATTAAATTATATGAGTATTCACTATGAAGAATTTAATTTAGATAAATTTTTAGATGATGAAATAGGCAAAATATCATTAAATAAAAAAGGACAGTTACGTAAACGCAAACCTAAAGAACCTAGAATATATTTTACCCAAGACACTGAAAATGCTATTATTGAATATTTACAATCAGATGATGAATTAAAACGTAATGAAATTTATAATGAACGTATTAAATATGCATTATATAAATTAGCTGAAAATATAATCCATACATTTAAATTTTATTATACTGATTCAGATACTATTGAGGAATTAAAACATGAAGTAATTACATTCTTATTAGAAAAATTACATTTATATTCTCAGGATAAAGGGAAAGCTTATTCTTATTTTGGTACAATAGCCAAACGTTATTTGATAATATATAATCAGAAAAATTATGAGAAATTAAAAGAAAAAGCTAATGTAGATGAAGTTGATGAAGATCCTGTTATATTAAAAAATATTTTAAATGAGATTGATGATGATATAAATCCTATAAGCTTTATAGATTTATATATACAATATGTAGATAAACATTTATACACATTATTCCCTAAAAACCAAGATATTAAAACAGCAGATGCTGTTATAGAATTATTTCGTAAAAGAGAATCTATTGAAATATTCAATAAAAAAGCTTTATATATCTATATCCGCGAAATAACGGATGTTTCTACCCCCCAAATTACCAAAGTTACTAAAAAATTAAAAATACTATATATTAAATTATATAATGAATATTATAAAAATGGATGTATTAAAATCTAATTAATTCCAATATTTATTATTATAAATATGTTAATATATGGTGTTAAATTTCAATGATGTAAAGATTTTTGGTGATAAGAGTTTATCTGATTTGTTTAAGCAAATTCATAAAAATAATAAAGATACAGATAAACAGATTAATGAATTAATTGAATCATTAAAACCAATCGCTGTTTCTAATGCTGGTTCTGCTGTTATGCTTATGCCCACTGTTAAAGATTTAATTGACGTTAATGTTAGAAACAATGATCAATTAATAAAAATGGCAGGTATTGTTCAACGAGCTGTTTCTTCCCCTAATAATTCAACTACTACTGATTTTTTTGATATTGATGAAATTCAACATTTGTTAGAAGAACAAAATATTATTAAAGAAGAAAGTCAAAAATTATTAGATAAAACGGAACAAGTTATTAAAAAACAATTAGAATAATAAATGAGAGTAAGAGAAAATTTATCTGGGATAATATCTTCTATAGGGAAAAATAACACTAACTCCATTTTTTCATCTATGGTTGGGAAAGTTTTTGGTATTATTACTACTTTCAACACTCCCACTAAAGAATTATTTGAGAGAGAGGGTGGATTTTCGGGGATGGGTACAATATTTTATTTGGATTATGAACAATCAAAAAATATAAATGAAACAGATTTAAAATTTTGTAAAATTGCTAAACCATTTTCCTCTAATCAAAAAAAATATCCATTAATAGGAGAATTAGTATTATTATTTGATTTACCTTCCCCTGTATCCCAATTAAGTAATAATTCTATTCAAAAATATTATTTAAATACTATAAGTGTTTGGAATAATCCCCAACATAATTCTCCATCAGACATTCCTTTAGGAAAAACATTTGTTGAAACAAATGATATTACAAATTTGTTAACATTTGAAGGGGATATAATATATCAGGGAAGGAAAAATAATGGATTTAGATTAGGAAGTACTGTAAAGAAATTTTCAAATGAGAATGAATGGAGTAGTGTAGGAAATGATGGTGATCCTATTACTATATTAGTTAATGGATATAGGGTATCTAATAATATTAATATTCCCCATGTAGAAGAAATTAATAAAGAATTATCTTCTATATATATGACATCTACCCAATTAATACCTCTACTCCCTGATAGAAATGATTCTCTAAACCAATTAACCAAACCCATAAAACCAAACAAATATTTTAATAAATCCCAATTAATACTTAATTCAGATAGGATAGTACTTAATTCTAAAAAAGATGAAGTTATGATATTTGCCAAATCTAATATTGAATTAAATACTAATAATATAATTAATTTAAATGCTGGAGAAAGGACCCATTTGAATTCTCCATTTAATTTTATAGGGATTGCATCGGATGGAACTTTACCAACAGAACCTTTATTGTTAGGAAATCAAACAGTAAATTTATTAACTGAATTAATGTTAGTTTTAGGGGAATTAGGAAGCGAATTAAGCTCCGTAATAACTCCACCAGCTGGTTCTCCCTTGATTGAAGTAAATATTGCAGGTAATAAATTGACTAATTCTATAGATAATATGATGGGTAAATTAGAAAAAATTATTTCACAACAAAATTATACTTCATAATGGGTAATGATGTTTCTTCTCTAACAAATGTTGATATTGTTAAAAATTTAACAAGATCTGTAAAACCTAAATCTTTTGGAGAGCAACTTTTAAACAAAGAAAAAGAAAAATTAATTCATTCTTCTTTAGGGAAAATTAAAGAACTTAAAAATGAAATTCAAAATAATATATTAAGGTTATTCGATTTAGAAATTTATCATCAACAGATATTACAAACCCTTCAATATCAAACAAAAAATCCACCTAATAAACCTTTATTAAGCATTGAAGAATTTCAAGAATCATTACTTATTGAGAATACTAATTATCAAGAAGAAAAAATTAAACTACAAGAAGAAAGATTATCAATTCAACAAAAATTACAAGATATATTAAATGATCCGTATAATAAAATAAAAAATAATTATAATATAACTAAACAAAAAATTAAGTTAAAACGAAAAAGAAATAAAAATAAAGAAAATAATGAAAAAAAACAATTAAATTTAAAAGTTTTAAAAACCGTAGTTAATGGGATATCTCCTAAAATTTCTCTATATGGGATTAAATTATTATTTAATATAACAACTAATAATAAAAAACTTCAAGATTTAATTGATAATACCAATGACATAATCAGTTCTGCTTTTACAAAACAAGACATTGATAATGCTAGAGTAATTAGGAATTCAACTTTATCTATATTGAATGATAATGAAAGAAAACTTGATTCATTATTCCGTTTAATTAAAATTGTAAATAGAATTATTACAATATTAAATTCAATTTTATCTATTTTAATATTATTATTTACTATACCTAAACCCTTCGGTTTGGGCCCCATAATGCCAACCCCCATAGCTCAAAAAGTTAAAAAAATACAAGATATAATAATTTCTTTAAATATAATTTTATCAATATTCCAAGGAATATTAGAAACAAAACTTAATGATTTAAGAGACTTAAAACATCAACTACAAAATATTAATGATTTACTTGATAATGTTGTTATAGATACACTATCAGATATTGATTTACAAAACTTCATTAATAATATAAATAATGATTCCCTTAATAAATTTGAAGATTATAAAGGATTTAAATTAATTATTAAAGAAGAAGAAACACTAGGAGCTCAACAAGCAATAGTAGTAAGAGGAAGTATTAAAAGAAAATATGCTGTTGCTATTAATAAGGATGGGGTAGGAGTATTAAAAAGTGAATTATCATTTACCTTAGATCCTCAAGACTTAATAGAACAACTTAAAATAATAATAGATCAACAAAATTTACAATCTTAAAATATTTATAAATATGAAATTAAACTTATTTAAAAAACTAATTAAAGAAGCAGTAGCTGAAGCTGTTAGGGAAGAATTAAATAATATTATAAATGAACAATTTACCCAACAAAAACCAAATTATATTCAGGAAAATAAAACATTAAGTTTTACAAGTGATGATGTGATTACCCAACGTACTCAAATAAGGGAAAAAATGGGAAATATGTTTGGATTTAATGCTCCCCCACAACCAAATAATGTAATTCAATTAGATTCAAATTTAGATAATCCTTATTTATCATTTATTAAGGATGCTGAAAATAATATGACTCCTCAAGAAAGATTAGGATTAAAAAATTTAGGATAAAATGCCAATTCCACAGATAATAAGAATTAATCCACTAGATTTGCAAAAAAACACTGCAATAGGAATTTCTTTACCATTTGGATCTCAAACTAATAACAAACTTTTTAATTTAACATATAGTACTAAAGAACAGATAAAATCAAATTTGATTAATCTTTTACTAACTTCCAAAGGGGAAAGGGTTTTAAATCCATTATTTGGTTGTGATTTAAAAAAAACATTATTTGAAAATATTAATCCAATTAATGATAATAATATAAGAGATATAATTATATCCTCTACAAATATTTATACTCCAGAAATAACAATTAGTAATATCTCCATTAATAACTTACCTGATGAGAATTTAGTGAATATTACAATAGATTATATATTAAATATATCAGGTAATCCTGATCAAATCACCATTCAATTCCAATAAAAATGTCAGATAAAAATATATCTTATTTAAATAAAACATTTAGTGATTTTAAGTCTAATCTTATTAATTATACTCAAACTTATTTTCCAACAATATATAATGACTTTTCAGAAGCATCTCCAGGAAACATGTTTATTGAAATGGCATCATATGTGGGTGACGTAATGTCATTCTATGTAGATACTCAAATTCAAGAAAATTTTTTATTATATGCTAAAGAAAAAGAAAATTTATATTCATTATCTTATGCTTTTGGATATAGACCTAAAGCATCATATGCTTCTTCCACTATATTAGATATATATCAATTAGTTCCTGCTCAAAACACAGGAAGTATTAATAGTCCTAATATTAATATTTATGGATTGATAATTCCTGAAAATACAAATGTAACATCAACAAGTACTGGAATTAAGTTTATAACATTAGAAAAAATAGATTTTACAGATACCGGCTCAACTGAGATTACTTTTGTAAATAGTGACTTCTATTTACTTAAAAAATCAGTAAAAGTTATATCTGCTGAAATTAAATCAACCACCTTTAATTATCAATCTCCCCAAAAATTCCAATCATCAATAATAACAGATATTAATATACTTCAAATATTAGATATAACAGGTAGTGATAGTAACAGATGGTATGAAGTACCTTATTTAGCTCAATCATCTATTTTTAATCCGGTAGTTAACCCCTCTTACAATACAGACCAAGTACCTTATTTATTACAATTACAAAGAGTACCAAGAAGGTTTGTATCAAGAATATTATCTGATAATACATTACAATTACAATTTGGTGCTGGGTTATCTAATAATGATGATACATCTATTATCCCTACTCCTGATAATATTCAATTAGGATTAGTACCAGGAATATCTGATTTAAGTGGTAATTATAATAAAGCTTCTGTTTTCTTTGCAAGAGAATATGGTTTATCTCCTTCAAATGTTACTCTACAAGTAAGATATTTAGTAGGTGGTGGTATAGCATCTAATATACCATCAAATGATTTAACTAATATAGATACATCTCAAGTTTATTTTAAAAACGGTAATCCGGGAGGAACTTTATCTCAGGATATTTTGAATAGTGTTATATCAACCAACCCAACACCATCTGTTGGTGGTAGAGATGGAGATCAAACAGAAGAAATTAGAAATAACGCATTATTCTCTTATGCTTCTCAAAATAGAGCTGTTACCAAAGATGATTATATTATTAGATCCCTATCATTACCTTCAGAATATGGTAGTATATCTAAAGTATATTTAACTCAGACCTTCGAACAAAACCTAATAAATGAAACTTCCATTACTACCAAAAATCCATTAGCATTAGATTTATATATATTAGCATATAATAATAATAAACAATTAATTTCCGCATCCCCAACATTAAAAAATAATTTAGTAACTTATATTAATCAATACAGGATGATTACTGATGCTATTAATATTAAAGATGCGTATTACATTAATATTGGTATTAATTTTGATATAATAGTCCGATCAGGATATAACAATAATGATGTTATAACTAATTGTATAATGATTTTAAAAAATTATTTTAATATAGAAAAATGGCAAATAAATCAACCTATTATTATATCTGAAGTAAACTCAATTCTGTTACAAACTCCTGGAGTCCAATCTGTAATAAAATTAGAAATAATTAATAAACAAGATATTACCGGAACTACATATTCAGTATATGGGTATGATATCCCATCAGCAACTAGAAATGGAAATATATATCCATCTTTAGATCCGTCAATATTTGAAATAAGATATACAAATACGGATATTCAAGGTAGAGTAGTAGCTTTTTAAAACATTTATTTAATTATAAAAAATTAAATTTTTCTATATTTATATTAAAACATAATAAATGGCTGTTTATAAAATATTTCCTGAAAAAACCTCTACATTATATTCATTTTATCCTGAAACAAATACGGGATTAGATGAAATACTTGAAATTAGTACTTTTACATCTATTAATAGTACTGATGAAGTATCTAGAGCTTTAATCAAATTCCCCTCTGATCAAATTAATAATATTATATCTACTGAAGTAATTGATAAACCTTTTGATATTTATTTAAAATTATCATTAGCTAATGCGTCATCAATCCCTTTAGATTATACTTTATATTCCCATCCATTAGCAGCTGATTGGGATAAAGGTACTGGTAGATTAGGTAATGTACCAACGTCTACCGATGGAGTTAGTTGGAAATATAAAGATACATTAAATGGTAGTGTATGGTTTATATATAATACATATCCTTCAGGTACAACTGGGTCATACATGAGTGGAAGTTTAACAGGTGGTGGTCTTTGGTATACTAGTTCTAATTATGCTTCAAGTCAATCCTTTACAAATATAACATCTAAAGATATTGAGTTAAAAGTAACAAATACTGTTAAATCATGGTATAGTAGTTCAATACCTAATTATGGATTCATATTAAAACATTCCTCTTCATTTGAATTTACAACAGCTTCTAAATTTGAAACTAAATACTTCTCAGATAATACTCATACAATATATCCCCCTAATTTAGAAATTAGATGGGATGATTCATCATATATAACAGGTTCACTATCTATTATTAATTCAGATCAAATTGTTACTACTATTGTAAATAATAAAAATGAATATCAACAGGATTCTATACAACGTTTTAGAATTAATACAAGAGACCAATATCCTATTAGGATGTTTCAAACATCTTCTGTATATTTAAATAATAAATTATTACCTAGCTCTTCATATTGGTCAATAAAAGATTTAGATACTGAAGAAATAATAATTGATTATGATACATCTTATACTAAGATAAGTGCTGACTCTATTGGTAATTATTTTGATATATATGTAAATGGTTTAGAACCTGAACGTTATTATAAACTATTATTTAAATCAATTTTATCTAATGGAGAAACAATAGTGACAGATAATAATTATTATTTTAAAGTTATTAGATAATGACACAAATTTCTATACAAAGAACCGTATTTAATAAAGATCAATTTGTAAAAGTAGTTAATATTAATTTTAATCAATTAATTAATAGTCAAAATTTAGAAGAAACTCCTTCATTTACTTTGGAAGATTTTTTTCAATTATATGAAGATCTTTTTAATCAAATCCCTAAAGAAGGGAATATTAATTCTCACCAATATATTCTCCAAAAAGAAGCGGATTATTTGGGAGTTCAAATTAATAAAGATGATTTACAAGCATTATTAAATGAAATTACTGATTTGAGACAAGAATTACTAGATTCCCAAAAAATAGTAAAAGATTTACAAATTACATCACTAAATTCAGTAACAGCTTAACATAAATGGTTAATAATATACAAATAATAGGTAATATAATAGATAGTACAATTGTATCTCGTTATAATAACGATGATATTAATTTGATATTTTCACAAGAAATTCAACAAGATTTTGGGGATGAAAATGATTATATAGAATATTATATATATGATATAGAGGGAAATTTACTAAATTCTGATATAGATTATAGAAGTTTCAAATTACCTAATAATAGTAGTTTAAAACCACAAACTCCCCCATCCCTTAATATTACAAATACAACCCTTGTTAATAATATAGGCATAGTTTCCAATACTAATAACCAATCTGGTTCACTATACCCAGTAATTGAAATAGACCCTATATTAGATCTACAAAAAATAGGATATACTTCAGGAGAATTTAAAGTCCAATATAATTTTTTTAGGAATAAAATATCTTCTCCTGTTGCTGATTTATTTATAAAAGAAATATCTTCCGATAGAACAGAATTAAGACTAATTTCAATTACTCTGAGTGATGAAGAGATAGAACAAAGTGTTAATAATCTTCTAATAGAAATTAATAATTCAACCTATTTTTCAGATTATCTTTTAAATTTTGGAAATAATTTACAATCAATAGCTATTAATGTTGCTTTAAATAAAGTTAATACGGGATATGAAATATTATTTAAATTATATGAACCATTACCTATTAATATTAGTGAAAAAACATTATTATGGGTTGTAGATGAGAAGGTAGATCCTTATATATTTGATATTAATTTAGATATATTAATCACCCCTCCTTCAGGAGAGTATTTAAGGGGCCCTAATTTTAATATTCCTTTAGAACAACAAGGTACTATTTCAACCCAATATCAAAATTATGATGGGTTATTAAATAATTTACAATCTTTACAAAGTTCATCATATAGTAAAATATTAAATTTACTTACTACTCAAAGTATAGATATAAATGTAGATTATACTAATTTTAGTAATTTTTCATTTTTTGGATCTGTAGATAAAAGATTAAAAAATTTTTACACTAAGGTTAAACAAATAGAGGATTATAATAATTTAATTACAATATATACTCCTAATACATCTACCACAAGTAGTTTATCTTTAGAAATTTCATCATCTGTAAATAATATAAATAATATAATTTCTAAATTTGATGGATTTGAATATTACTTATATTTTGAATCAAGTTCATATTCATGGCCTAAAATAACATCAACATTACCCTATACTTTATATTCTACTAGTTCAATTAGTGCATCTGTTTGGTATGATAATTATACAGGCTCCGCCGAATCATATGATGATAATAATGTTAATAATTTAAAATCCTCCCTTCCTTCTTTTGTTATAGATGATTCTAATAATGATCAATATATTATGTTTTTAAATATGATAGGTCAATATTTTGATAATATATGGATTTTTCTTAAATCATTAACAGATATAAATTTAGCAAATAATAATCTAGAACAAGGAGTATCAAAAGATTTAGTATATCATGTTTTAAAATCATATGGGATTAAATTATATACCACTCAAGGAGGAGAAGATTTAAATCAATTCCTTATAGGATCAGATTCAGGAAGTGTTAATTTTGATAATAATTTTACCCCAACAGGAAGTTATTTAAATAATATCCCACGTAAAGATTTATTAGCTGAAGTATATAAACGTATTTATCATAATTTACCTTATTTAGTAAAAAATAAAGGTACTGTTGCTGGTATTGAAGGATTAATTACAATATTTGGTATAACAGGTAGTATATTAAATACTAAAGAATTTGGTGGGAGTACCAAATCCCAATTACTTAAAGGATACAATAATAAAAAAGTAAGAATACTAAATAACGAAATAACGGGAAGTGTATTATCTCCTTTTATTTCATTACAAACATTCCCAACATCTTCAACAGAATTTATAGATAATGATTTACATTATTTAGATGTGTCATTTTCTCCTCAAACACAAATAGATACTTATGTATCTAGTTCAATATCTGTATCCAATCCAACATTTATATTAGATGATTATATTGGAGATCCTAGACAACAATATTTTAAATCATATCCTGATTTAGTAGAGCAACGTAACATATATTTTGCACCATTCACTAGTTCATATATGGATTATAATGGATTTATTAGATTGATTCAATTTTTTGATAATGCTTTGTTCAAAATGATAGAAGATTTTGTTCCTGCTAGAACTAGTTTATCAACAGGTATAACAATTAATTCCCCCGTTCTTGAACGTAATAAAACATCATATAGTCAACCTAATTTCTTAAAACAAATAGTATATTCTGCAGAATATAGTGCATCATCAATTAGTTCTCCTTATGGAACTCTATATAATAATCTTCAGGGAAATAAATTACCTTATTATAATGGTGAAATAAGTGGGAGTATTGTAGGTACATATGATAATTATTTCATCCCTAATAATTTCAATCCTTATTTAGAAAATTGGGTAGTATATAATTCAAAAAATTCTACAAACAATACTATAGATCTAAATAAATTTAACCATTCAGAATATAACATATTATTAAATAATGTATCTTCTAGTTTATTATCTACATTTAGAAAATTATATGAACCTATATATGGAACTACATCAAGTTTATTAACTTCTGTTCAATTACAAGATTCATATTTATCACTACGTTCATATCAAAATTCAAGATATGATGGTTCTAAATTAATTAGTTTAAATTATAACACATATACTAGTAATTCATATGTTAGTTCTGATGATTTTACTTTAACATATGGAGATAAATCATATGGAAAAACAGCTGTTATTGATCATTATGTTAGAAAGATTGGTTTATTTACTCAAATAGAAAGTAGTTCATATTTACCTAAAATAAACAATGTTTCTATAAAATATCTAGTTGATGAATATGGTAATTTAACTGAATTAAATCAAATAAACCAACATTGGGAAGAAATTCAAAATACATTCAAATCATATGATTCATTAGATATTTCATTATTTGATAATAAAAAATTTGGTAACCAAAAATTAACTGAAGGAAGCAAACCAATATATGATAGTGGATATTCATATTATCCAATTTTTTATTCTACTGGTTCTTGTACTAATAATACATCATCTTTTATAAATTTAAATAATCCCCAATCATATACAGCTACCTGGAATAATAATTTATCACCTTACTCAATAACGGGTAGTGTTACTAACCAATATCCTTTAACATCATCAGGAAGTTATAGTGTTGTATATAATATATTTAATAATCTATTACAAGGAAATAGCTATGCTAATTCAGGTAGTGCTGCAATTTTTCCCTCATATACTGCTTCAGAAGCTGGTTTATATAAAATAAAGTTAACTTTACCTATTACGAATACTTTATTAAAAACATCGCCCTTAAATAGCATGACATGGGCTGTGCAAGTGTTTAAAAATGGGGTAAATATATTGGAAGATGTAAAAACATTTATTGCTACTTCTGTAATATCATATGCATTCCAAACAAGTTATGTAGGATATGATGATAGTATTGATGCTTGTAATGATTCAAATCTTCAATTTAATACTCTATATGCTAATGTAAGTACCCTTGCTCAATATATTTATTTATATCATGATTCTGATTTAACAACTCTAGCATCCTCAACAGGTGGAAGATATATTAGAATAACATCATTATCAGGTGAAAACCATCCTGTTATAATTAATTCAAGTGGTCAGATAATTAATAATCCATTCTCATGTTAATTTAAATTTATGTCATATACAACAGAAACATATACTTTTAATTTAGATACTTCAACCCTTAATTTATTACCTAGTGATGAATTGGAAATAAAATTAGTATTATTAACACCACCCACAATATCTAATAATTTTACATCATCTTTAACTCCAGGAAGTTTAACAATATCTTCATTAACTCCTTCTATAGGGTATGTTACAACCAACTGTCCTTATTTAGTAACAAGTAGTATAGATAATGAATTAAAATTAAGCTCAGGTATAACTAATTTATATGGAGGTGGATATATCTTTACTCCCGCCCCCCTCACATCATCACCAAACCCATTATATTCAATTTATGAAGATGTGGATTATTCGTTTGTCATTAAACCTCAAGATATAATATTATTATATTTAAGTGATGGTACTTACTTAGAGTATAGAGTATTAAACCTACGCATCGAAAATGGTCAATTAATCATATTATTAAATTTACCAATTTCCCAAATAGCTAAAGATGATATTAGTGCAAATTTATTAAATAAATTTTTAATTCTAACTAGAATAAAAGATGAAACTAATGCTTATGTCATATATAATAAAAAACCAGGAAAAACATCATATGGATTTATAATTCCTGAGAATATTCATCCTGATGTTTTATTTAAAATAAATACAATAACAAAAGAAGTAAAACAAAAATTATTAGCAGATCAACAAGGAATGGTTGATAGGTTAAGTAGCAACATTATTGATGGTGGTGTATTCTAATTTATATAATGTTTTAATATTTGTTTAAACATATTTTTTATTAACAATTAATTTTTTTATTTTTAATATATTTATAATATATACACAAAATATGGCAATTTTATCTCCAACTACAGTTACAGTAGATGCAATTTTAACTACAAAAGGCCGTGAATTATTATCACGTAATGATGGTTCTTTTCAAATTACACAATTTTCATTAGCAGATGATGAAATAGATTATACTTTATATAATCCAAACCATCCATCCGGTTCAGCATTTTATGGTGAGGCTATTGAAGCCATGCCTATAATTGAAGCATTTCCTAACGAATCTCAAATAATGAGATATAAATTAGTAACTTTACCACGAGGAACAAGTAGATTACCTGTTATTAATGTGGGTTATAGTAGTATTATTTTAAAACAAGGTGCTTCATTAACAATCACACCCCAAACTCTAAATTATTTAGGAGCTATTTCAACCTTTGAATCTAATGGATATATTGCTACAATAGCAGATAGTAGATTACTTTCATCCTTCCAAGGAACGGGTATTAATACAACTAATTTGGGTAACGCCAATTTAAATACCACTACTGGCACGGTATTATCGTTAAGTCAAATAGGTACGTCGTTTACCATAACTGGTACTACAATCAACACTCTATTTGGATCAACGTTGACTCAATTAAGTACTACAATAACATTTATTGGTAGAGACAGTGGAGCTAGAATAACTATTCCTTTAAATATACAAAAAGTATCAACAACATAATTAAAATAAAATATGTCATTTGTAAGATATAATACTGAGGATTCAGTAATAAGTGCAGAAACAGTAGTTAGAGGTTTATGGAGTGGAGATAGTAATTCATTATCATCATTTCATACAGCTAGTGGTTATACAGAATATTATTTAGATGTATATCAAGCAACACCCTCTAATACAGGATCATCAATTCAATTTGATATCCAATATGGTAATCTTAATGGTTCAGGTTCATCCCCTATAAATTCTTCTGTAAGGGGTTATTCTCCTTCAAGAGTTGTATATGGTCAATATAGAAATTTAATATATGGGACTGAAACCACTAATTTTAGTTTTGATAATGGTGTAACAACCGCTAATGATATATACATTATAAATATTTCTAGATCTAGATATAAAGAATCATTACAACAAGGATCTTTTAATTTATTATTATCTAGTGGTAGTAATAATTATATTCGTTTAACAGATGATAGTAATACTACTAGTTTAACTCGTTTTATAGGAGAAAATAAAATTAATTATATTATTAGTGGAAGTAATGGTAATGCTTACACATCAAGTGCTTCTACAACTTATTATGGTATAATGTTACCTGATTTAGGTGTTGTAGTTTTAAATGCTAGTGGATCATTAATGAATTTCATACAAACTCCAAATCAAGCAACGTCCTCAGTTAATAATCATTTAAAACTATATAATTCAATTGTTTCTGGTTCATTATCAGGGAGTTTTAATTTAAAATCATCTGAAACAGTTTCATCACGATATTTTTTCACCCGAGTGAAAAATAGTGATTTTAATTATACTACAAACCCATCAATTATAGATGATAATGGTAATATACTTTATACAACACTTATTAATAATCCACAAACATTTATTACAACGGTGGGGATGTATAATGATTCCAATGAATTATTAGCCGTAGCTAAATTATCTAAACCCTTAGTAAAGGACTTTACCAAAGAAGCATTGATCAGAATTAAGCTCGACTATTAATTTATTTACGTTTGTGATATTAGTCGTATGTTTTTTAATAAATGTGGAGATATCAGAATAAAGGATGTAACTTTCACCCAACTATTAAAAACATTTAAGTACTTACGTTTAAATGAATAAATGAATACATGTCCTCATTCAAAAAATTAAAATCATCTGATGTTGTAACGTCACTATATGTTGCTAATAAACAATGGTCTACAAACCAATGTTATCAAGCAAGTGGTTCTTATTTTACTATATATAAAGGTACTAAATTAACAAGTAGTTTTGATTCCGATACAGATCCTGTGACTGAGGGTCAATATGAAAGATTAATATATACTTCAGTTAACCAATTATTTTATCAATCATATAGTGGAAGTTTATTAAATACTTCTTCATTAGCCAATTCATTATTCTATGAATCATCTTCAGAACAAAGACGTACTCAATCATATTTTAATTTTAATGAAAATCCATCATTAATAAAGAATTATCCTTCAGGAAATTTAGAGGGGATAAGGGTATTATCAATCAATCAATCAATATTTGGTTCTCAATTATTACCTTATAATTTTATATTATCATCATCTGCTTATAATATAGTAGATGATGGTATTGGAAATTTAATAGATACAAATATAAGTACACATATAGGAAATATTTTTTATCCTCAAGGATTAGCCATTATTACTAATCAGGATTATCAACTCATGTTTCCCCTTCCCCCTATAGCAAATAATGATTATTACACTTATAGACTTTCAGATCCTGAAAAACTTGTATATCCTTTACACAATGATGATCCTCGGAGTGGAGTTTTTATTCCATCTTCCATAATATTATCAGGAAGTCAATCAACTTTATTTAATATAGATTTAAATGGGACAGGAAGTTTAACAGCTAGTGCCGTTGGAATATATGAAACATATTATACTGTTGAAATTGATTTAAATAACGAATGTGGGAATTTAATTAGTAATAAGGCAAAAATATTAGTAAATGTAATTGAACCATATTGTGTTTTTTCATTTACTGCTGTGTTTGAACCTTCCCCACCAACACCAACACCAACCCCAACAACCACACTTACCCCAACAATATCACCAACAGTAACACCAACCGTTACACCAACATTAACACCAACAAATACACCAACCACAACAGTAACACCAACCGTTACACCAACATTNACAACACCAACACCAACAGTCACACTAAGCGGTCCAACACCAACACCAACAGTCACAGCAAGCGGTCCAACACCAACACCAACAGTCACAGCAAGCGGTCCAACACCAACACCAACAGTCACACCAAGCGGTCCAACACCAACACCAACAACATCATCTTGTGATTGTTACTCTGTTACTAACCCTACAGAAGGCGCGTTGAATGTAACTTATACTAGATGTACAGACGG
>JGI1221J13441_10000574_pt1 | contig 16253 bp, 23 predicted proteins | sample LakVidmifraction_4_FD_13441 | JGI IMG/M metagenome (IMG submission 13441) | reverse complement strand
GGTGGTTGAACTTGCGAAATATCGCCATTTGCGAGTTTTTAAACTTGGTAAACTTTTATATATTCAAAAGTTTACTTAATTTATTTAGGACTAAACTTTGAGTAAATTAATCACAGCAACGGAGTGCAGAAATGAACTCGCTAAGGTTGGGGTTAAGATGAGCAAATCATACTTCTCACAACTCAAAAAAAGCGGAGTTATAAAAACACATTATAACCCAAGTAGCAAAACAAAGATCCATGTATACGAAGAAGTCAGAGGGTCTTTAAAAGATGCAAAAGATCCATCACGTGATGCACAACGTGAAGCAAATGAAAAACTAAGGGAAAAAGACAATATCTTTGAGGATAAGAATCTTCCTAAAAATTCTATAGCTACAATGAGCGATGTTGACCGCGTTAAATATGAAAAAGACATGGCAGAGAAGTATACAAAACTTCAGGAGATGAGTAGTGAAGAGGAAAATAAAAATAGACCTTCAATAGATAGTTCATCTGCTGAATGGAATACATTTAAAATCATGCAACAGGGATTGAATTATGAGATAGACAGAAAAGTTAAAGAAAGAGGGCTTATGCCTATATCAGATTTTAAGGCAGTAGCAGAAATCTTAATATCTCCACTCAATCAAGGGCTAGAACATGTAGCCTTTGAATTGAAATCAAAGTTTCCTAACGTTAGTGATGATGTTATTCAATGGTTATTAGATAGAACTAATCAACTAAAAGTGGATGTACAGAATGTATCTATCTAATCAGCAAAAAGAAATCATATCCTATATTCAGGGTATTTTAAAGCCAAAGCCTTTTTTAACCGGAAGCCAGTGGATGGATAAATACTTTTATCTATCTCCTGAGAGTTCGGCTAAACCAGGTAAGTGGCTAACACATCCGTGGCAAAAAGAGATTATAGACTGTATGACAGATTTTGAGTCAAAGATCGTTGTTGTACAGAAACCCACCCGTGTCGGATTTACAAAGATGGGAAACGGGATCAAGGCATATTTTATAGATCAGCAGCCATGCGTAATCCTTGATTACCAACCAACTGATGATGAGGCAAAAGGATATGCGGAAGATGAGTTTGAGCCTATGCTAAGAGATAACCCTATAGTATCAAAACTTGTAGAAACACCGAGTGTGAGGGGTAGACAAAAAAAAGAAAAGACTATAAAAAAGAGATACCCAAATGGATTTATAGAGATGCTTGGGGCTGAGTCTGACAGAAATTTAAATAGACGTACTGCGCGTGTTGCTATGGGTGATGAAGTTGATACCTGGAAGAAAGAAGCTGGAAAGGCTGGTGATACTGTAACACAGATGATGCGTAGGACCTCTGACTTTGTTTATCGTAAAAACATCATCGGAGGAAAACCTATCGGTGCAGAGTATGATGAGGAGAAAGAGATAGAGGATGGTGTATCTGTTGTAAATTACTGGTATCAGCAAGGCGATATGAGACTAAGACATTTTTCTTGTCCTCACTGTGGCCATATGCAGGTATTTGAGTTCGAAGACTTCATATGGGAAAAAGACCAAGATGAAGAAGGTAACACGATAAAACATTACCCTGACACAGTTCATGTTGCTTGTGAAGAGTGTGAAGAGAAGATCTACGACCATCATAAAGCAGAAATGGACGAAAAAGGTGAGTGGATAGCTCAAAAACCATTCAATGGCATAGCGACGTTCAGAATGTGGGCGATACTATCTGATTCTCCGAATGTTACATGGCCTCATATAGTAAGAGAGTTTTTACGTGCAAAAAAAAGCAAAGCAAAATATAAATCTTTCCTAAATGAAGTACTTGCTCGTACCTGGGAGGAGGAGTATGAAAAAGTAGAGATAGACGGGAACGATAGACTTGAAGAATATAAGGCACAAGTTCCAAATGGAGTTTTAGTTTTATCTGCCGGGGTTGATGTACAAAAAAATAGACTTGAATTAGAACTCATTGGATGGGGAGCCAATGAAGAGAGCTGGAGTATCACCTATAAAATTTTTTCAGGAGATACTTCTAAACCAGAGGTATGGAAATATCTAGATGAATTTTTGTTAAAAACTTTTGAACATGAAGACGGTTCAAAAATGAGGATCTATACGGCCGCCATCGATACAGGGTACCGTGCTACAAGAGTATATGAGTTTTGTAAGACTAGATATAACAGACGCGTATTTGCTGTTAAGGGGTCAAAAACTATCACCTCACCACTGGTCCCACGTGTGGCTACAAAGACAAAAAAGACAAAAGGCGCACTCTTGTATATGGTAGGGGTTAATGAGGGCAAAAACATCATCTCTTCGCATGTTATGACTGTAGAAGAGGGTCCAGGGTATATGCACTTTCCAAATGATCGCATATACAATGATGAATATTTCAAACAGTTGACCTCTGAAAAAAAGTTGAAGTCAGGGGCATGGGTAAAAATGAGAAGCAGAAATGAGGCTTTTGACGTGAGAAATTATTCCTATATAGCGATATTTTTAGCGAATATAGACTTAGAGTTGCTGGCACTGCGTAATCAAAAGGTAGGTGTTTTAGTAGCAGCTGTTACAAAAAAACTACAAAATCAAAAAAATAAAGTACCAAAGTCACATTTGGACGAATTTTAAAAGGATCAGAATCATGGCTAAAAAAAGTATTTGGGATTGTTGCATCACTATTCATTCATCTATCAAGGAAAAAACAAACTCTGTGTTGTTGGCTTTAGCAAAAGATAATGGGAGCCAAAAATCAAAGATCATGCAGGAGCTTATAGAGACTCATCCTGATTATGAGAAAAAGAAAATGGAGATGGAAGCAGAGGGGTTCTTCATATGATTGCATCACCTTTATATATTCTCCCAAAAACCAAGATATGTAAGAAATGTTTAAAGGCAAAGAGTAATATATATCATAAAAATAATCATGAAAGATGAGGGAAAGTCAAGAAAAGAGATAGCAAAGATATTAGGAAGATCTGTGAAAGCTGTAATGGGGAGACTTTACAACCTTAAAAAAGTATAGTAACGATAGCTTTTTTATCTAGTAGACTATATTAAAAAACACAAAAGTGCCAAAATACAATAATAAAACTTGAAAGAGGTATCTTTTGGCACTACTAACAGTCCGTGAACAACTTGAAGAAGTACAAGCTGCGATCTCTGCAGTTATGACAGGTCAAAAATATGATATAGGTGGTAGAAGTCTAAGTCGTGCAGACCTTGATTCTCTGAATAAACGTGAAGAACAACTTCTAAAGCGTGCAAATTCAGGGGAACTTGACACTATACCGGGACAAAAAACCACCAAAGGTGCGTATGGAGTAAGCTTTGGCTCTTAATTTCTTTCAAAAATTTCTTGTCAGAACATTTTTTGACGGTGCAAAACGTACTACTGCTACACGTGATTTTGCAAATGCATCTAATCAAAATTTTGAAGAGTTAGCAAAAACAGACAGGGACACACTTCGCGCAAGAGCAAGATGGCTCTCTGCAAACAATCCTATTATGTCAAATATAGACTCTACCCTTATCAATAATGTCATTGGTAAGGGTATTAAGCTCCAGGCAGAGGATAAAATTCAAACACTATTTGAAGAGTGGCAAAAGAACTGTGATCTTACAGGACGTAGAACTTTTTACGACATGCAGCGCATCATTCTCCAGACACGCATGGTAGATGGCGAAGTATTTATCTATAAAAAGGCTACAAAAGATGGATTGAGATTGCAGCTTATCGAAGCAGACCAGGTAGATACATATGCAGGAGATAGCGGATTAGAGTTAGATATTAATGGGAAAGTGACTATGTACCACTTTAAAACAGATAGCGGTTCTCAAAAAATAGACGCAAAACACATCATTAATTACCATAAAAGTAACCGTGTCTCTCAATATAGAGGAGTAAGCGAGTACAGTTGTTCTGTGATAGACATAAAGAACTTTCAAGGGTTCACAACTGCAAACATACAAGCCCTTAGAGCAAGAGCTAACATCGCTTATGTGGTAGAAGGCGATGAAGTTAATCCTGGTAATTATAATGCTACACAAGATACTCAAACAAACGAGAACATACAAGAGATCAATGATGCTTTTGTTTTCTATCTTAACCAGGGGGAGAAGATAAAAGCAATTGACAGCTCAACTACTCCCATAAACTATGCAGAGTTTGTTGAGTCTACAGTTCGCATGATTGCAACGGGGAGAAACATCTCTTATGAATTGGCATTTAGAGACTTTAGCCGTGTAAACTTTTCTTCTGCAAGAGCTTCAATCGTTCAGGACAATAAGCGTTTTGATTCAGAACAGGAACACTTGGAAACCTACGTACTCAACGATATCTTTACTGCATGGTATGAGATTGAAGTGCTAAAGGGTCGTGTAAGTGACAAGATACCTACCCCTAGCTGGGTTCCACCCGTACGCGAATGGGTTAGACCGCTAGAAGACTTAAAGGTCATACTTGAAATGGTAGATAAAAATCTTATGACGTATACAGATGCTGCCAAAGCAAGGGGGAAAGACTTTGAAGAGATTTTAAAACAAAGAGAAAAAGAGGAAGATATGATTAAAAAGTATAAATTAAACAAGGAGGGTACAAATGCCACAGCTTCAAAAGCGTAATGCGCTTACAGGAATACTTCACGCGCGTGCAGAGTCTATACCGCCAGTAGTAAATACTGAGAATGAAAGGAGACTGACATTTACCATTATCTCCCAGAAAAATGATGGTATGCGTTATGACTGGTATAGCGGAGATTCATACATTGAGCGTCTGGATGTAGCAGGGGCAAAGACGGATAGACTCAATACATTCTTTAAAGATCACAATAGGGGAGTTGATGACGCAATAGGCAAAGTGGAGAGCGTCAGAATGGACGGGGGCTCCCTAAAAGCCGATGTGGTCTTTGGCAGTGATGCAGATTCTATACTAAATAAGTATAGAGAAGGGGTATTGACTGATGTATCTATCGGGTACGCGATCAATACATACGAAGTAGAGGAACGCGAAGCAGAAGTAGATATCGTCACGGTAACCGAGTTTGATATTTATGAACTCAGTGCTGTAGGTATAGGCTTTGACAGTGGCGCGAAACATGAGCGTAAGATGGAAGCCATCTCACCGGAACAACTACGCGAGATAGGAAATCGTCTCGAGAACGTAGCTTCAAAATTAAAATAGGAGAAACACATGACTTATGAGCAGTTACTGGCTAGACTAAAAGAGCTTGAAACATTAGCAGAAAGAAGTGTAGATCAAGATAAAGAACTTGATAAAACACGCAAAGAGATCACAAAACTTGAAAAAGAGCGTGACGGAGAAGCTGGAAAAACAGCTACGAGACTTGCAGAGATGGAAAGAAAAGAAGCTATCCGTGAAGCTGGCGAACAGTTTAATGCAGATGCAGATACTATCCGTACTTTTGTGGGGGATACTTCAAAATCACTACAGAACTTCAAAGATGCTTTACTTGAAAAGCGTATGAATGAAACCCCTAATGTGCCAGTTAACGTGATGGGCGAAGATGGCCGTGTAGATATGCTTAGAGCTATCGAAGATTCACTTGTACTAAGACTTGGAGGGAAAATCAATGAACCGCATGCTGATATGGAGAAATATCGTTCTGCAACTTTGGTGGACATCGCAAGAGCAGTAACAGGCGCGACAGGATTTAACAAAGAGACTATTGCGGAACGTGCGATGGTAACGGCTGATTTTCCTAATCTTCTTTTAGGTGCAGGTAATCGTGTACTTATGGCTGAATTTGAGACGGCAGGAGCAACGTATAGACAGTTTGTTACTGAAGTAGATGTTCCTGATTTCAGACAAAACTCAGACCTTACAAAAGGCGGCGGTGGAAAACTTGACAAGGTCCTAGAAAATGGAGAGCTTAAAGAGAGACAAATCGGTGAAGGTGCAGAAAACTGGTCACTTGAAAGTTATGGTAATAAATTTGTACTTACTAGAAAGATGATCATCAACGATGACCTTGGTGCTTTCACAGACATGCTTGCTATGTTTGGAGAAATGGCTGCATTGACTGCAAATGGTCTTGTATATGACATGGTGATGAAAAGAAATGATTTTTCAGCATATACGATGAGTGATAGTGTTGCTATCTTCCATGCAGACCATAGCAACCTTGCTAGTGCAGCATTAGATGCAACTACTTTGGCAGCAGGTAGAGCAGCTATGAGAAAGCACAAAGGTATTGATGGTAAAACCCCTCTCAATATTACTCCTGTTTATCTTATTGTTGGTCCTGACCGGGAGCAAATAGCGTATGAACTTGTGAATTCTATTGCAAAAGTAGAAGCTTCAAAATCAAGTGGCGTAGCGAACTTCCATAAAGGGGCGCTTGAAGTGATTGTTGATTCTGAGATCACAGGAGCACAATGGTTCTTGTCTGCACAAAGAAGAGCAGTTAAAGTTGGTTATTTGTCAGGGACTGGCAGAAGACCGACTCTCAAAATGAACGATTCTACATTGACTAAGACAGTCTTTGAAGGTATCTTCGACATTGGTGTGGTAGCGTCAGACTATCGCGGACTATACGCTGGCAATGGCGTGGCATAACAAGGAGTAGATTATGGGTAAAGAAGCAACAAAAATTCAAGAGGGTGGTGTAATTGATTACACTGCCGGTGGGACTATCGCAAATGGCGATGTAGTTCCTTTGGCAGACAGAGTTGGTGTTGCATTGGATGATGCAGTATCTGGAGAAACAATAAGTTTAGCACTTGACGGGGTATTTGAAGTCACAGGAACTACGGCAGACACATTTACTATAGGGACATTGGCATATTTCGATGCAGCAACAAGAATGGTAACTACAGATGCAGCTACTGGGTCAAACATCTCATGCGGTATCGCGGTAACTGCTAAGGCCGGGACAGCAGCCGGGGTTGTAAACGTTAAGATCGGGTAAGTTATGAAAATACAATTTCTAAAAGCGGATGAGTTTCGCGGGAAAAAGTACGATGTTGGCAGAAAGGCAATACTCCCAGAGGGTGTTGCTTATAAGCTTATCGCAAAGAGTTGGGCTAAAAAAATTTCAGATTCTGAATTTGAAGCATTTGACATGAATGAAGTTCTGGAGATAGATGACCTTGATACATTAAAAGTTGATAAGCTCAAAGAGGTGTGTAAACATTTAGCGCTTAGTACTTCTGGAAATAAAGCTGATCTTATAGCCGCTATTGAAAAAGTACTGGGACGTAAATCTCCTGGCCTTGATAATATGGATGAAGATACTCTTCTTGCTCTTGCAGAAGAAAAGGAAATTGAACTCCCTGAAGATCTTGATGAAGGTCAGACACGAGACTTTTTAACCGAAGCACTTACACAAGGAGATAAGTAATGCCAAAGGAAAAAACAATGATGATCAAACCACTTGTAGACATCATCTATGGTGGGAAAAATCATAAAAAAGATACTGAGTCTTTTTCAGTTCCTGCAACTCTTGGAAAAAAGCTTATTGATAGTAAGAAAGCATCAGAGAGTAAATAGGCATGACTTTAAAAGACGTGATGAAACAAGACCTAGCCGTTTTCACTAACCCAGATGAGTTTGGTGTTGCAGCTGTGTTTTCTGGTTCCGGTGCAACTATCAATATTCTTTTAGACAAAGAGTTTGAAACAGAAACTGGAATTCTTGTAGATGTAGTTACGGTCAGTCTTTCTGATGTTCCCGAGATACAGGTCAATGACACATTTGCCACCGGCGGTAGGACTTACTATAATGCAACCAGCGAGCCTGTTTCAGTTGATGGTCTTATGGCCACTTTTAGGGTGAATATATGAGAACATTTAGTACAGAATCAGAAGTAGAGATCATCATAAAAGATCGTCTTTTAACAGGTAATAGTAACGCACGTGTCTCAGTTCATAGTGACAAACAGTCAGAAAACTCTGTACAGCGTACAGTTATTTTCAGAGCTACTGTAGCGCTTAGTAATTCTGAGGCAATAGTCAACAAGATGGCTGACATCGGTACGGCTACAGATCGTGCTGTTACTTACGGCGGTTCACAGGTTGAACCTACAAATGAGGGAGAGATGAGGCATCTCTTCTTTGAAGCAAAAATAAATCCATACGAGGAGTATTAATATGGGCGCAAAATTACAATTACAAGGTGGGTCTATCTATCTTGAAGAGTATGCAGTAGATGGCACACTTGGAGACAAGATCTACCCAGGTACTACAGATGTGGTATCTTTCAACACCGAGCTTGAAAAGGTAGAACACAACGACACAGAAGCAGAGGTTCAGACACTTGACGGAGAAGATGTTACAAAGCGTAATATGTCTATTTCCTTCCAGACTGCAGATATCAATGATACGTTTAACAGACTCGCATACCTATCATCAGAAGCAGCACTCACACAAACTGTTCAAACAGATATACCAGTTGTTATCGCTTCTGCTTTAGCTGGGAAAGTAGAGGACGTCGGGTACCTTGACCTTACTACGCTTGTCGTGAAAGATGCTTCCGATGCCACTACTTATGTTCTTGGTACTGACTATACTTTTGACAGAAAATGGGGGACATTTATCGTTCTTTCTACGGGGAGCATTGTAGATACTGATGAGATCCACTTAACAGTTACTGCAAATGCCATTACAGAGGGTAAAAGCTTAACATCGTTTGCAGTAGATAAACGTGAGTATAGACTGACTTACCAGGGTAGATCATCTAAAGGGCGTAATGAAAAGCACACCTTTGAGAAAGTATCTATCGCTATGGAAGGTGACAGAACACTCAAGAGTGGAGGGGATAGTGCATATACGCTTATCAGCTTTACGGGTGCTGTACTTAAGCACAATGGGCTTACTCATAGCATGGATACATTCTAAGAGTGTATATCAAACATCCTTTGGGGTGTTTGGCTATCTACTCAAAAGGGAAATAAATGAAAGAATATCCATCTACTTCTAAAGAATTTAAAGTAAATGAAAAAATATACACGATGAAGAAGTTTACTTTAGGCCTTCAGTCAAAAATAGAAGATGACAATATATCGGTGACACTCGTAGAGGCATTAAAGACTTGTACCAATATGAGTGAAGATGATATTTTGGGACTAGATGTAGACCAGCTAGATGCCATCTATTTGGACATTCGAGAGTTTACATATACTCCTACAGATCCAGAGGGGGAAGGTGAGCCAAAAAAGCCATAGAGCTCATTGCCTGGCTTATAGGTAAAGGACATATTGATGCTCAGAATTATCGCATTGATTTTGCAGAAGTAGTGATCAAGGAAATAATAAGAGAGTTTGGTGGTGAGCCAGATGAAGATAATGATGAAGATAATGAATCTAAAATGACGGAGCTTTTTGCATGACAGATAGAGAATTAATAATAAAAGTAAAAACTGACAGTGACAAGGCTACTAAAAAGCTGGGGAGACTCACCAAAGAAGTAGATAAACTTACAAAGAATGTTGGGAAAAATACCAAAACATTATCTAACAGTAAAAAAAGTTTTGACGGTGTTGCAAAATCCACTGCTATCTTCAACAACAAACTCGTCAAGCTAGCTGCCACTTATCTGTCTTTTGAGGGTGCGAAGAAGCTCATAACCACTACCGCAGAAGTAGAGAGCGGATTTATAGGCATTGCAAAGACAACAGGCCTTACAGGAAAAGAATTTGAAAAGCTAGAGACAGCACTACTTGATATGTCAACCTCTATGGCAGGGGTTGAACTTGGAGAACTCCAAGGCATAGCAGAAACAGCTGGTCAACTTGGTATAGCTGGTGTAGATAATATACTTGAGTTCACTCGTGTAATTACTATGATGGCTACAGCAACAGAGCTGTCTGCAGGAGAGGCAGCAACTGCTATGGCAAAACTTGGAAATGTATTAGATGTCCCTATTACAGATTTTGAACGCTTAGGCTCAGTCATAAATGAACTCTCAAATAATGCAAGCGCAACAGCTGGGGACATCGTTGCTACGGGTCAAAAAGTAGCTGCGATGGGAATAGAATTTGGGCTTACCGCCGGTGAAGTTCTAGGGCTATCTGCAACAATGACAGACCTTGGGATAAAAGCAGAAAGGGGTGGAACTGCCATCTCAAAAGTAATGCTTGAAATGATAAAAGACACAGATGCCTTTGCTAAAGCATCAGGTAAATCAGTTGAAGAGTTTTCAGCATTAATGAACGATAAGCCTATAGAGGCACTACAATTATTTATAAGTGAACTAGGCAAACTTGATAAATTCGCAAAGCTAAAAGTACTAGATGATGTTAATCTAAAGGGTTCAGAGGCAATCGCTACAATGCTCAAGCTGTCAAGCGGAACAACTATACTAACAGAAAACCTTAAGATACAAGCTGATGCATGGGCTAAAAACACATCATTGCAAAAAGAATATGATACGGCATCTGCTGGACTAAACGCACAATGGGACAGGGTTACAAGCTCACTAACAGTACTAGCCTATAAAATAGGAAAAGAACTTCTTCCTATGCTAAAGACATTGATAGATGATACGGTTAAGTGGATAGATTCTTTGGATGACAATGCTATCGCTAATTTTGGGAAAAGTTTAGGTGTTATGGTAGATGCGTTCATCGGTCTTGGGAAAATATTAGCAGAGATAAACGATATCTTAATGCCAGACTTCCTAACCAGCGAAGGCGCAGGTTACATAGATACGGTCGCAAAAGGACTTGGAGAAGTAGGCAGAAGGTTATCGGAGATAAAAACTATCGCAGATGCCATGAATGCAGCAGAGGATCTTGTAGGCAACACAGATGAGATAGAAACTGCTATACAAAGATTTGACGGACTCAAGGGTACATACGACAAACTTTCTACCTCTCTTCAAAAGTTACTAAGTGAGAACTTAAAGCTACAAGAAACCTTTAGGGGTAATGGTTCAGCAGAAGCAAAGGCACAATTACAGGCTCTTGGAGATGAGCAAGATAGGATAATGGAACTATCAATGGATCTATCACAACAAAGACCATTGGACGAGACAGCAAATAGTGCTAAGTTGGCAGAAGGGGAGGTCAAGAGAGTCTCTGGTGTGATAACTGAGCATTATTTTGGGAGGGTTGTTAACCATCAAGAAGCAACCAGAAAAATAACGCAGCAAGAGCAAACACTAACAGATGACATCATCTCTCTCCAAAACAAACTTGCTGAGAACCTTATTAGAATAGAAAATGAAAGATTNAGCAGAAATCTAAGCCTTGCAGATAAGATAAAAAGTATTCAATATGGACTACTCACCGAATCAACTGCATACACGACAAAACAGCTTGATGCAGAGAAGTCGTACTATAGTGCAAAAGATGCTCTGGCAAGTGGTGATCTTGAAAAATATAAACTCTATATATCACAATATGAAAAGCTTGTAACTGATAGTGCCGGTAAAGAGATAAAGACCACCCAAGGGGTAGCAAAAACAAAAGAAGAGACAGCTAACCTCGCCATAGCAGGGCTAAAAAAGATACAAGACTTAGAGAATAAGTACGCTTCGATAAAAGAAGCAAATGTAAAAAAAGAGCAGCAGGCTGTAATAGCGGCTAAGCAGAAAGAGTTGGATGCTATAAAAAAAGCAAACGATGAAGCAAGTAAGGCCACAAAGTCTACACATACAGTTGACAGTAATGCCCCCCAGGTACAAAAAGAAATAAATAAACTAAAAGTACCTACTTCTTCTGTCCATACGATTAGAGAGCGGATCATCCCTGCAAGAGCAAATGGTGGTCCTCTTCCTAGAAGACTTGCAACGGGTGGCCCTTTCCCCCAAAGACTTGCAACGGGTGGAAGATTTACTGGAAGCGGGGGAGTACCGGGGTATGATCCGACAGATGGAGACAAGGTAAATGCAAAGCTTACAGGTGGGGAGTTTGTGATCAAAAGAAGATCTGTAGACAAAATCGGTCTTCCCATACTAAATCAGTTAAATAATGTCGTATCTAAAGCAGCTGTCAGGTCCATGAGATTACCAAAACTACCGGGTTATGCCGATGGTGGTTTAGTGGGCGGTGCTTCGACTACTGCAAGCATGACTCCTGCACAAACTCCAATCAATCTTAATATAGGTGGTGAAAGTTTTGGGGTCATGGGTGATAGAGAAGTAGCTGCGGCACTACAAAGATTTATAAACTCTGAAGGGGGTCTCTGATGAAAAGAGCAAAGCAGCTTGGTACGGTGATATTTGGATTTAATACACTTTTTATACAAGAAGAGATGGACCCTAGTTCTATCATGGGGGAGACGGTGATGTCTGCAAAGGGGACACATATCGTATATGAAGCTGAGATATTTACTCCATACATCACTTTAGACTCAAAACAGTACGGGTGGATCACCGAAGCTCAAAGAGCCGCACTTATCACTATGTGGGAACAGATAGGAGCCACTTTTACTTTGATATATGATGATGCGAGTACAGATACTGTACGTATGGCAAAAGAAGACAAGATGAGTTTTACTCCTTTATCTGAAGGTTCTAAAAAATACACGGTGATCATCCCGTTGGCAAAGGTATAATATGGCAATTACTTTTCATAAATCAGTATCAGATCTGGGTGGTGCGATAGGGCTTGAAATACAGTCCGGTGTTGTTGATGCATTGCTACCTAAGATATTGTTGTCAGAACAGACAGCAGGTGCAACTATTTTACGAAAGTTTTATATTGCAAATGACGGACAAAGTGATGTTGCTATTTCAGCCTTGTCAATGGCCTCGTTTTCATCTTTTGCAACGATATTGTTTGAATCAACGGGTGATGCACAAGTGGTTACTGATCTCTTAGGTACAGAGGTGGATGAAAGTTCAATCACAGTTACGATTCCTGCAAGTGGACACAAATCGTTTTGGCTTCAAGTAGACATTCCGACAGGTTCAACAACAACTAACAACTACAACGCAGTAGATGTTAAACAAATTTTTTAAGGAAAAATAGATGGCGAATTTAACTGACGCATACGAACTAGAAGTATTAGACACACTCACTGGGGTAACACCCCTAAATGCACCAACAATAGTATATGTTGCATTGTTCACAGCAGACCCAACAGATGAAGGCTCGGTAGTAAACGAAGTATTTGGCGGCGGATACGCTAGAACATCAATAAACGCTAAATTTGAAGCAGGTGCATCGGCGACAACTTCAAACACAGCACAGATTGACTTTCCAACAGCTACAGCAGACTGGCCAACGGTCACACACGTAGGAATGATGAAGTCAGATATTGAGGGAAACGGTGATATGATGGTTTGGATAGCACTAGATTCACCAATTACAATTTCAAATACACAGGTGTTTTCATTCTCAATAGGCAACTTAACCATAAACGCAGGAGTTGTTGTACAAGTCGCGTAAGGAAAAATAGATGGCAAGTATAGGAGCAACAGCAAATGTAACAATCACAGCAAACGCACATGCAACAGACAACTATGGTTCAGCAACAGCAAATGTAACAGTCACAGCAACAGCAAACGCACATGCAACAGACAACTATGGTTCAGCAACAGCAAATGTAACAGTCACAGCAACAGCAAACGCACTTAATCCTCGTGCCACAGCAAATGTAGCAGTCACCAGTAGTGGTATTGTAGACGTAATAGTATCAACAAGCAAAATGTTCACCTTTGTGCAATCAATACAAAACATTGAGGGTACAACTACCTTCAAGTTCATTCAGACAATAGAACAACCTGAGACAGTTAAGACAATAAGAAGGGTTCACGTATGACACAAATTTTCAACATAACAATTGACGGGGTTTTAGTCGGAGTTGACAACTGTTCAATTTCAGAGGAAATAAACAGGTTTTATGATGTTGCAACTTTTAGTATGCCCAGTGAACCAAAGAATGAAGCACCCGTAGTGATTAACTTTGGCGACCGTACTTTTATGGGTTTTGTTTACAAGACAAGCAAAATCAGCAAGCTACTGTACAAAGTTGAAATAAGAACCTCAGGGGCTAAACTTACAGAACCTTATTCAGTACACACAGAAGGTTTTGATGAAGCCACAACATCTCACACATTATGTGCCTTATATGCAAACCAATCGGGTATTCCAATAAACATCACAGCAGAGGACATTACCTTTGGTGGAAGTTATGAAAGAACTGGAACAATGTTATCAGCACTTTCAACTGTTGCAAGGGTGACAGGTGCAGAATATTGGGATGATGGGTCATCAATACAAATACAGCCAAACAAACCAATCACAATAAGTGGTACAGAGCTAGACCCACTTGATATTTTTGATTTTGTAGCATCAACACGTAGCGTTTACAATAAAGGCGTGGGGGTTATAACTATACGGAATGGTGGAAGTGAAACAAATGACATCATTTCTACTAATCGTATTTATGCAGAAGTAGATGAATGTTCAGGTGAGATCTTTGTATATCCCAACCCCAAAGGTGTTATTGACAACACAGTAGGACTTTCCGCATTGTCACCAATCATTGTTGATAGAAGTGAAACAAACAATCTCTTGGATATTTACATTTTACGATTAGAAGGTGCAATAGAAAGCGTGAACTCAGTTACGTTAAATGGTGTTGAAGTTTTTGATTATGATTTTGTTCAAGGACATAATGTAATTTATTTCAATACGTTGAAGAGAGGTGCTTTAGCAGTAACCTATAAAGCGTATTCATATCATGGCTACACGAATATTTCAAATACTCCCATAGGTAGGTTTGTAACATTTGACATATTCTATTTGGAGCAAGTGTTAAAGTTTGAAGGTTTGTTATCAGCAGACTGTTTGAACTCAGCATCAGATGGTGACATGACCTGCATCGTACCAAGTGACTTGTATTATAATGCAGGGTTTGAAGTATGGACGATAGCTGGGGTTCCTCAGTTTTTCTTCTTTAACAGGAACATTGAAATAGTAAGACCTGTAACATCAGTAGTAGAGAACTATGTAGCAGTCGAGGATGCAACGCTTGAAGAGATGACAGGTGGTTATCGATATAAAACTAGATACCCAATCACAACAGCTTTGGGATTACAATCAAGTGGGGTTGATGTTGCCTACACAACATCAGTTGATTTAGATGGGAATTATTACTTTGAAGTAACTCAGTATTATCCTAGCGTTAAAGTGTCATATGAAACAGTTGCTAAAAAACATACGGTACAATTTGCCACAATAGAGAATGGCGAAATAACAATGGGTATCAAGAATCTAAACACAGATCAGATATGTGAGTATGAAATTGAAACAAAGATACCATGCAAACATCACCAGTTTTACCCTATAAATATAGCAACACAGTTGGGTATGGAAGTTGTTGATGTTAGAGGTTTTACTTTGGTATATCTCAAACCTGATGATAAGGGAAGTGGTAGCCTTACCGTTGATGATTTTGGAGTGGTGAAGGTTTGGGTTGATTCTGACGGAGACTATGTAATTGATACAGCATCATTAAAACTCAGAACATCAGTCACACTCACAGTAAATGTATTTGGATGGGAAGGATAATTATGTATAAAATATCAGGTCAAGCAGTCTCAGAAGATACTGCCTTAGAAGAAGTATCAGCGTTAGAGTGGAAGTTTCAAATAGATAATGGAAATGTAGGGGAACTTGCAATTTCTGATGAGCTACTTGACACAGAGCTGTTAGCAACAGAACGTGCAAAGTCAGAGTTCCTAAAAAACTCGTACAAGCTAAATGAGATACAGTTCACAACATACTTAACAAACATAACAAAGAATATGACCATCAATGTGTATGGCGTGCCATATTTGGTTAAAAGCATAAACACAGTAATCACACCAATAACCATAAAAACATCAGTAAAGGCAGTACGTTATGAATAATTTTAAACAAACCCTTACCAAAGCAGTTGTTTCAGAGTTAAACACTCTAAAGAGCAAGAAGTCAAAAGGAACTAAGATAGCAACAAATGAGAGGATTATACCCATAATCGGTATAACTTCATTTTCCAAATGATAAAACATTTTTCAATAAGCGATGATGGTATTTGTGATTCGTCACCTGTCAAGGGTAATTGTTTTTCGGTTAGCTCCACCGAGTCAGAAACATCACCTACAACATCGGAGTGCTTTAGTGTATCATCCACAAGCCCTGAATGCTTTAGAATAAATTATAAGTGTGATACTTCTAATGATACCCCCATACCAAATACACTTGATTTGAGTGATTTTAGTCCATATATACGAGGAGTTTATGGTGTGTGGTTTGATATAGACGGGTCTAATATGTGCTATGCAACAGTCCATAAAGATTTTTCAGCATATATAATTTCTTTT